>Ga0315909_10006648_pt1 | contig 13024 bp, 4 predicted proteins | sample LakEriMetagenome_11_FD_203527 | JGI IMG/M metagenome (GOLD analysis project Ga0315909, IMG submission 203527) | Freshwater fungal communities from buoy surface, Lake Erie, Ohio, United States - Buoy 2 MA125 | ecosystem: Environmental > Aquatic > Freshwater > Lake | place: USA: Lake Erie, Ohio...
AAAATTGTATGTGAAAGTGTTATTAGAAGCTAAATGAGAAGGTATAATGTTATATGATATACCTTGTTGTGCCATGGGATAGGCAGTAGGATTATTCGTTCTTATATCAGCTGTAATGAGCTGGAATAATGAGCCATCACCTCTTGTAATAGTTATTACTCTACTTGTGAAGTCCGTTGACAAATGCCCAGGCATGTCACTATCAACATAGTTAGAAGTGTCCTTAAATGTAATTTTCTTACAATCGCATGACAACTGTAGCGAACTACATCCATCAACTAACAAAGAAGTTTTAAAATTGCTCATCTTGATTTATTGTTACAAATTTAACATTTTTTATAATATATCGTTTTTATCGTGGTCTAGGTATCTTAGGTTTTTTAGGTTTAAGAGCTTTAATAGCTGACCTTATATCCTTTGAAGTGCTAACTCCTTGTTGCTCGTCTATTTGTTTAAGAACATAATCTTCATCGTAAATTTTCTCAAATAACTTATCTTGTTTATCAAATTGAATAGCTTGATTAAAGTAAGGATCTAAGTTTTTATTTAACTCATTTCTTTTTTGCTCAGCACCTGTTGTCAACTCTATAATATCGCTTATTCCTTTTTCGCTAGCAGCAAAATCTTTCATATCTTGAATCATAGTAAACAAATTCTTAACTCCAAGAACTTTCTTAGTTAAATCAACCTCCTTCTCTGTCATTTTTTTGTAGAATGGAGTTGGTTTGTAAACATTTTCCACCCATTCGTTGTATTCTTGTTCACTAGAAAATTCAGTTCTGCCAAGAGGGTCATCAGCTCCAGAATGTTCTTTATAGAATTTTAATCTTTGCTCTTTAGTCATTTCACTCAAATCATTATCTACTAAGATTACTTCATAAGCTAATTTAGATAAATCTGTTCCTTTTTGTAAAAGAGGTACTTCATTAAAGAACTCCTTGTCTCTGGCTATATTTATAAATGTATTTATTGTTTTTCCTAGTACACCAGCAGATGTAGCATTAGCTTGAATAGTCTCCATAGCTAAATCATAATACATTCTTTTCTTTTGAGCATCTTTTAATGTATCTTCTTCTTCATCGTCAAATAACATTCTCCATAATGCAAATCCAACACCTCCAGTTAATATAAATGGCATGTTAGCAAACACAGGATAATATACTAAATCGGATACAGCTTGAGCTTTCTCATTGTTATCTAGACTATTCCAGTCTTTAAATATGTCTATATATGCTTTATAAGACTTTTTAGCAATAGCATTTTGAGCTGAACTAAATGGAATCAACAACCTAACTACATTGTTGTAAGATGCAGTAGATATAGCTTCTTTTGCTAATGAAGGCTGCTGAGTTCTTTCAGTCTCTTCCATCCATCGTTGCTTAGCAAATTGCTTAGATAACTCATAATCTCCAGTCTCATTGTATTTATTTCTAAATTGAGCTAAAGCAAAGTTCATACCTCCGCCAGGTAATGCTGATGCGGCAGCATCACCCCCTTTAATAGGAAACAAACCAATAAATTGTACAGCATTTAACACGCCTCTTTTGTATTTATTTACATTCCCATCTATTTGATTCTTAAGGGCTTGCATCTCTGGAGTGATATTGCCTCCACTTAAACGAGTATATAAGTAAGGGTTATCGAAATAGAAATTTTTTACAAATTTAAAATCATTTGTAGTAACAGGTAATGCTCTAGCTACATCCCAAGGCATAACCCCATCTTTAATACCTGCTCCATAATAATGGACAGCCGCAGACAACTGTTGAGGTACAGCTTTCAATCTAAACCATAATAAAGTAAGAGCAGTCCAGTTGTTTACTGTTGTAAATGCATCAGTTTGATATGGAGTATTATCTGTAACAGCTATACTTAATGTTTTAACAAAGTCATTGTATTCAGTAACGCTTCCGAATTTCTCCATTACGTATGGTTTATTCATATCAGATAATAGCGTATAAGCCGCTTTTGTAGCTGGTATAAACTCTTTAGCATGAGCCATTGATTGTACATATCGTAAAAACATTTCGTGAGCATCCACTAACTCAAATGGAACTGATACAGCATCTTTTCTATGCCTCATGTTTGGAGCAATAGCAGATAATGATACTGTCTTATTCTCTAAATCTAATATGTTTTCAGCTTCAGTAGCTGCTCCAGATGCAGGCTCTGGGTAATAGTATTTATCTTCTAAAACTATATTATGTAGCTGTTCAATAGATGGACCAAATTCATCTCTAAATTCTACATTGTATTTATCTTTTAAGAAGTTATAGTAATCCATTAATACTTTGTTATCTGGATTCTCCATAAAATCAATTACTTCTTTAGCTAATATACCATTGTATTTCTGTAATCTTTTAGCATTAGCCTCAGCCTTATCTTTATCTGGATTATTTAATATACCATATAAATGAACTACTTGTCCTGCTGATAAATTAGCTTTAGAGTTTTTAGGCTTAATATCTGTTACCTCAACTAAAGTATCATACATTTTGTTTCTACCTAAAGCATCTGTGCCAAATATCTTTTTAGTTGCCTTTTGGTATTCTCTAGTCTTATTCCAAATAGTTTCTACAGATTTTAATCTACCTTCTCTTATTGGTTTAGCTATGCTTTCTTCAAGCCACGTTCTAAACTCTTTAGATCCAGAACCTAGTTTCTTTATGTAAGTTTCCAAATCTCTTACAGTAAATAATGTAATATTTCTAAGTCCTTTTCTAAATGTCTTATCTCTCTTTAAATCTTCCTTAATTTCTTTAGCATCTCTTCTGTAGTAGAAAGGAACAGTCTCTAATTCAGCATCTGGATTTTGTTTTGCATATTCTTCAAAGGCTTGCTTATTCATAGCTTGACCATCAACTATAACGATACCGCTTTCTTCATCTAACGCCTGCATTATTTCTTCTTGACCCTCTAAATATTTATCTGGCTTATCAGATAATGCTTCAAGAATCATAGCCTTGTCTGTACGCTTTTTAGCCTCTTCAATAGCATTTATTTGCTTTTGCTCTACTCTACCTGTAGTAAGTATGTTATCTATTGTCTCATTTAATGTTACAAGCTCCTGGTCAGTCATCTTATCTAGGTTGTTAAATAAACCTTGATCTTTTAAGCCTTGTATTAATTGATTGATTTGTTGTTGAGAACCTAATGTTATCTTACCTTTCTTAGCTCCAGTTCTTCTGTTTTTAGAAATAACTTTTCTACTGTTGGCGGCAATCTTACCTTCTATCTCTTTAATTAAAGTTTTTTTATCTTTAGCTTCTTGCTTTTCAGTTTCTTTCTGAATCTTAGCTTCTTTAGTGGCCATGATATTATTAACCTTATCTAGGTTAGTTTGTATATCTTCTACTGTTTTAGCTTTATCAAAATTATTTCTCACATAAGATAATACCTCTGATTTTCTAAATTTATCAGCAGGTAAATTATTTGTTACAAATTTCTTAGCTTCAGCTTTTAACTTATTAAGTTCTTTAGTAGATAAATCTTTACCTTTGCTTTCTTCTAATTTTTGATTGAAGTCTGTAAATTCACCAGTTCTTAAATCATCTGTATTTATATTAAAAAACTGTGGTATTTTTTCTAATAATTGTTTTTTATATTCACGACTTATTTTAGCTCTTTCTTTTGGATCAGTAATAGATTTAAAAGCAGGAGTATTTTTTAATGCTTTCATTCCATCTTCAACAGACTGTCTAAAATTACCAGCTGTAACACCACCAACTTCAATAGCTTTAGCTACAGTTTCTATTGTGCCATTCCATAGCTTATCAAAGCCAGGTAAAGGAAGAGCCATAGCAGTTCCTTTTTCCATTTTACCTGTTCTTAGGAAGTCAGCTAGATTTTTAGCAGCAACAGCTTCTTTAGTAGGTTGCTTTTCAGTAACAGATTCTTTAGCTGCTTGTTGAGTTGCATCTTGTGTTTTTGGCTGAGTTATTGATTCTGATATAGCTTGACGTACTTGATTAACTACACTAGGAACACTTTTTGAAGTAGTCTTAAATTCATCGTGTTTTATTTTGGATAGTCTATCAGAAAACTCTTGCTCATTAAACCCTTCTGGTGTCTTTAATTTTATAAGTGTATGTCCACCTTGCCTTCCCATAAAATCCATTGCTGGAAGTTTTATTTGTAGCTCTCCATCTTTATTTATAAAACTATTTTTATATTGATCAGGCATCCCCCTTGACATAGATACTTCATCTATATCTTCTATTTCGTTTTCTTGATTGGAGATATTAACCAATCCATTTGTAGTTGACTTTACATTTAATTTTAAATCTTCAGCTTTTGCTGTTGGTTGTCTAGTTTCAGCAGTAGGCTCTGTCACCTTTTCTTCTGTTTTTGTGACAGTTTCAGCTTGAGCTTTTTGTTTAGCTGGATTTAATCTATCCTCAAAATCTTTAGAAACTAAATCAGCCATTGTTTCTATTTCTTCATTAGAAGCTACTGACAAATCCTGACTCATTGCATAAGGCATTTTAGTATTTTCTAAATATTCTTTTGCAGTTATTTCTTTATTTTTGAGTTTATTTAGATTTTCTATTTCAGATTTTATTCTAGATGATTGATTTGTTAATTCTTCTGGATTGTCTTTATAATCGTCAAGTGATTTAGCATACTCTTCAGCTACTTTATCGTCAAATGATTTTTCTTCTGTAACAACCTCTCCAGTCGTAGCCTCAGTAGTAGGACTATACTCAAACTTATTTTCTCCTACTTTAGTAAATCCATTATTCTGATAGAAGCTCTCTAATCTACCTAAATCAGTTTCTTCATCTAATTCAGTAGTAGCATCCAATACTATTTTCTTACCTAATTTATCAGCTTGTTTTTTAACACTCTCAAGAACTTTAGTACCTATACCCTTGCCTCTATTTTCTTTACCTACATAAACAGCAGTTAAAGATAAATCTTCTCCTTTCGGAGTTAATAAAACACTAGCATCAGGATTTTCTCTACTTACCTCAGATGTTACATCTTGAGCTATTTTATAATTATCCTTAGTTTCTGTAGGAGCTTGTGTTTGAATAGCAGCAGGCATTTGAAATATTTTAGCTAACTCTTCATTAGGCTTAATATTTCTAATTTTGATTTTATTCTCAATCATTACCTTATCAAGATAACCTTCACTTAAAAGTTTCTTAAATTCACTTTCAGAGTAGAACTTACCCTGTCCTCCTATCTGGTATTCACAATCCGCCATATTACTTCGCTAATTCTTGGTCAATTAAAATAGGTTCACTAGTTCTACTTAGTCTAGCAATTAAATCTCCATACTCACCAACACTCTCCGTTTGTAACTCAATGAAGTGATGAAACAAAGCTTTTGTCTTAGGAGATGATTTCTCCCATGCTTCTTCATACTCACCTAACAAATCCATCTCAGCTTCTAGAGCCGCTTGAAAAGCCTCCATTAAATCGTTTATAGGAGCTTTAACAGCAGAGATAGCTCTTACCTCCAGTTGCTCTCCTAAGTTGTTCATAAAGTCCTCTAATTTGGCGTAATGCTCTCTTTCTGTATTCGACTCATTAGTGAAGAATGATGCAGCACCAAAAAAGTTTATAGTCTTCATAGAGTTAGCTAAATGCAAATAAAGTTGGCTTGCTTCCAACTCCATCTGTCCTAACTCATTAATCATTTCTATTTCCTGTGGGCTTAATAGATTTTCCATATTAACATTTCTTTTTAATTAATTTCTGACTTTGTAGTTTATTTACAATGGTTGTAAATTTACTATCTATTTCTGAAATACGAGTAGCTTTCTCCCCATATTTTTCATTAAACGCTTTCATCGCCTTATTCTTTTTAGTAGGAGATGTTATCTTATTTATATCAGATAACTCATCAAACTCGTTCTTAGCAACAGCTTCAGTAGTAACCTCTGGAGCTTTAACTTCAGTCTCAGTTGTAACTTCTTCTGTAGGAGTTATTTCCGTTTCTGTTACTACTTCTTCAGTAGGAGTTACTTCTGTTTGTTCTTCTTGAACCATTCCACCTGGAGCAGCCTCTTGATTGCTTGGCCCTTCGATAGGTTCGGTTGTGACAGGTTCTTGCCCTTCTCCGACTTCACTTGATACCCCTTGTTCGTCTTTTTGATCATACTCTTGTTTTAGTTTAATCTTTTCTTCTGTCTGAGTTACAATCTCATTAATCTGATTGTTTACATTATCTAATTCTGGATTAGGTAGATTCTTTTGAGATTCATCAAGCTCCTTAGCTCTTTCTTGAATAGCTTGTTTCTTCAACATTAAATCAACCATCTTAACTCTATCCTCTCCTGTTATCTCATCACTAACCTTCTTATCTACGGCTGTTAAGTTCTCAAAATCAAGCATTTGTTTTTCAGCTTGTTCTTTTGTTATCTCTCCAGAAATAAACTTATTAGCAACAGACCTAGAGTACAACTCTTTTAAGTTCGCATCATTAGCTACAACTCTAAAGAAATCATAATCAGCAGGGTCTATTGTTTTTATTGTTCCAGTCTGTAAACGTTCAATACTTCTAGCAGCACCACCTAAAGCAGCACCACCAATAGCACCAGCAGCTCCACTCTTAACAATCTGCTTCATAAAGTCCTCCATAGTTTTACCTGTGTTGAACGAATCTAAGTTCAATGTCTTATCTGCTAATTCAGTAAAACCAATGTCAAACCCTTCTTGTAACATTTCAGTTTCAGCCTCTACAATACTACTAGCCATAGTTGCTCTAGCTAACTTACCTATGTTAGATCTTATATCTCCTTTTATTACAGCTTCAATAGATTCTAAAGTAGCATTTTTAGGTAACTTCTTTAATGATTGATTTATAATACCAGTCATTAATTTTTGAGTCAAAGAAGATTTATCTCCTCTTAATATCTTACCATAACCTAATTGCTCTACAGCACCCATCCCTATAGCATAAGGAATAGCTATTAATTTCTTTTGATATTCTGGTAAAGCTCTTAATTCTGGATCATTCAATATTTGTTGCTCCATTCCATTGTAAGACATAGAAGCAAATCCCATAAAAGAAGCTACAGGAGCTAATGGAGTTCCTTTAAATGCTCTTACTAATGGATTTAATTGAGTACCCACAGATTCAGCTACCCCAGATAATGCTTGAGTAACAAAATCCTCTGATTCGGTATAAGCTTGAGACTTATAAGCACCCATTGACTTTAATAAATTTTCAGAAAGCTCTCCATAAAGAAAATCAGACTTCCAATCATTATTCATCTTTAACGCTTCTTCTTTTGTCATTCCTTCTGGATATGCGCCAGCTTGAACTAATAAATCAGATGCAGCAGAAATGGATGTTACATAAGGTTGTAAAAATCCTTTCCATACTCCAGCTGCTATAGAACCAGCAACAGTCTTAGGACCATTAACATCAGCTTGTTTTAATGATAACTGAATACCAGCCAACTCATCTATATTATCTGATATATTTTTAAAATCAGCAGCTCTCTCCTGTACGTCAGCATAGTCTTGATTAATCTTACCAGCTAATTCTTTATTGCCACCTACAGCTTTCTGCATTTGAGAATAACTGTCATACAAATTATTTTGTAACGATGACATCTTACTATTAAGTTCTTTAGACCTTGCATCAAACTCTTCGTAACTTATTTTATCTGCGCTATAACTAGCATCTAATTCATTTAATTGCTTGTCTATCAATCCCATCTGCTTATTAGTTTCAACTTGAGTATCTTGAAACTTTTTTATAAATGGTTGTACATCAGCATTATACTTATTCATTTTAGCATCTAAGATAGCCTGGTCTTTTTCTAATCTTTCTTGCTCTTGCTTAATTACTTGAGTATATCCGTTTAACTTAGACCTACCCTCTTCGCTAGTTACATTTATAACTCCATCATCTGTTTTAGCTGAGAAATAATATTCATTACCTAAAGCAGTTTGTTTATTTATCTGATTAGATACATAATTAGTAGGGTCATTAGCCGCTGTATAATCTTCAATAAATTTACTTCTAGGGCTTTGTTGAACATTGTTTAAGTAATCAGATAATCTTTTTAATTGAGCTTTATCTAATGAATAATTATCTTCTCCTAAATCTATTTCTAATGGACTAGCGTTTACTCCTTTTGGAGGATATATTCTAACAGCATCCCAATCAAAAACACCACCAGTAGTCTCTACTGTAACGCCAGTTCCTAATTTATCTACATAACTTTTAAAGTCATCTTGATCCATGTTAAATATCTTAACATCAGAATCTATAAAAGAAACATCTTTTCTATTGTCAGGTAGATTAGCATTGGCCCATGATATAGCATCAGAAGTGTTCTTAAATAACTTTAATGGTATCTTAGCTAATGGAACTGTTCCGTAAGCTCCAGATGCTTGTCCGCTTTTATTAAACTTATAAATAGGATTATCTCTCTCTATATCGTATTCTTCTCCTACATCAGCCCCTTTAGCAGCAAAACCACCAGAAACATCTTTTATTGGTTGCTTAGATTTCTTCTTTGCAGCAGATGTTTTCCAATCAGCATCAAATCTTTTTTGAGCCTCTCTAGTAGCATCATCAATAACACCAGTAACACCAACACCAAAAACTCCTTTATTTGATTTTAGATATGGTTCTCCATTCTTATCCTTTCTTCTAGCTAATGTTTGTTGTTGCTTTAGTACATCTTCACTAAAACCTTTTACTTGTTTCTTCCAAACATTTACAACATTATTAGGAATCCAGTATGGAACACTCTTACTATCTGTCTCATATACTTTATATTGAAAAGAACTCTTATCCCAAGGAGATGTACCAAAACCATTCTTGTTAGCTGACTTTTGATTATCATCTTCTTGTATTCCCTTAAATAAAGTTACATTTCTTATTCTTCCGTTATTATCTTTAACCTCTACTGTAGTTTCTGGTAGATTACCAAAGTAAGGAAATAAAGCAGCTTTTAATTTACCATTCTCCTTGCCTTCATTAGCTCTAGCCCATTTAGCAGCTCTTTGGAAATGTTGGTCCATTCTTTTAAGCTCTTCAAAGCTAAATCCATTTTCATAGATTACATTCTTAACGTGAGTCTGCGCTGCTTCTTTTTCGCTTATAGCTCCACCCTTCTCATAACCATAGTAATGCAAGTCAGATGGTTTAGCGAACATTTGATACATATACGTATTCAATTTCTGATCGTTAACACCATTCTTTAATCTTTCTCTAAATACATCATTAGAAACATTAACAGACATAGGGTTAGTAACTACATAGTTGCTAGGATGAAACGTATAGTCATAAACAACTTTTCCTTTTTGAGATGAAGAATATCTACAAGGGCCAGGAAGTAAATAATTGTCTGAATTTACATCCATACATAATCCTTTAGCTTCTCCTTTTTTTACAGCATCCTTATATGTTTTGCTCTTCTCTTTATATTCTGGTTGTTTCTCTAAATCATTCAAGCTAGTCTTTAAGGCATTTCTCTGCTCTCTAAGAGACTTTATTCTGTCTTTGGCGTTCTCCTTTCTAGCTATCTTTAATTCATCGTCAGCTTGCTTTAATTGCTCTGATAATTGATTAAATTGGTCTAGTACTCCGCCTTTATCTACAAGCCCTGTTAAATCCTCTTCTTCTTTTGCTATAGGCTCTCCTGTAATAACAGATTTATCTACCATTCCAAATAGACTAATATCTCCTCCAGCGTTTAAAAAAGCGTCTTTACTTATATTGTCTCCAGATTGAATATCTAGCTTACCTCCATCAACTTTAATAGTTTGGTTTTCACTATCATCTTTCTTGAATGTTTCTTTTATTCGGCCAAATAAACCTTTTCCCTTTTGTTTATTCTCGTCATATATATCAACTACGTTATCAGTACCAGACTTCTTTAAATCATAGTTTAATTGAGTCATAGGAGTTTCTACAAAGAACTCATCTGGCATATCTGGGTTTTCCTCTTTGTACTTAGCGTAGCTTTCATATCCAAAAGGAAGAATGTCAAGTACAGGAATAGGTATATCTAAACTTTCTTGCTCTGTTACTATTTGAGAAGGAGCTTCTTGTTGTAAGTCAGCAGGTATTGGTGGTTCTTCTTGAAAAACTTGTTGCTCTTCAAATACACTAGGTTGAGTAGGCTGAAACTCTGGCTCAGTCATTACTTTCTGAACAGGCGGTTCAGTAGGCGCTTCTTGAACTTGAGAAGTTATATTGACATCAAATTGTTCTGGAGTTGTTTGCTCTTGAGTCTGTATCTGTACAGTATCTCCTTCTCCTCCAGTTTGAGTACTCATTAAATCTATATTCTCTGCCATAACAATAATCTATCTTATGCAAAGATAAGATTTTAAATTAAATAAAAACTACCATGTTTTAGCTGAACCACTACTAATGACTTTAGTTCCTGTTCCTAGAGTTGATTGAGCTGATCCAGCTACCGTTCTACCTCTATTCACATCAAATTCCGCAGCCCTACCATCATCTATTTTACCAGAAGATATAGTCATTTCAGTAACAGGTAAACTTACGTCAACATTTAAAGGTACTAGTTCATTTTCTTTTGTTTTTTCATTGTATTTAGTAGTATATCCAACTCCTTTAGATATAGCCTTTATATTACCATTGTTATTGAGGTATGTTACATTTCCTTGTTGGTATGAGAAAGAACCAGATGGAACTGTAAATGGTTTACCTGATCTATCTAAATACTTATATCCAGACTTTTGATCTCTTCTAATACTAGCTCCAGTAACTTGTCTGAATTTACCTTGCTGAGGGTCATAAACACTATAAATAGCATTATCTGGAGATTCATCTCCTATCCTAGCTTCTGGAGTTCTAACAGTTCTTACTTTTTCTCCCTTTTCAAGCATCTCTTCCATTTCTAACTTAGTGAGATTATCTCCTATTTTCAATTTATTTTGTTCCGCTTGAAATGCTCTATCTTCTCTTGCATTTTGAAGTGTCATATCCTGACCTCTTCTAGTTGTATAATCATTAGCTTGTTTAGTAATAGTACTAATTATAGATTCTTTAGGCATTTGCTCAAACATATAGCTAGCCATACTTCTTGTTACCTCTTCTTTAACTTTATCAGATTGGTCAGCCATATTATTCTTAACCCATTCTTCAGCTATTTTATCAAGGTTAAAGTCATAGTATTTTCTTTTTAGCTCAGAGAACACTTCATAATCAGGACTAGGACTTTTAAGCTTTTGAATGAGATTATTCAAATCTTCTAATTCTTCTGGATTAAAATCTTTTCCTGTCTTTAAATTAATGGCTTTTTCAATAGCGCCATCTTTAATCAATGTCTTGACTATCTCATCACCTTGATTTAAAGCATTAGGTAAAGCTCTAACAGTATCAAGAACTTTTGCTATATTCTTTTTACCAGAAAAATACTCTTCAATCTTACCTGGCAACATACCAGTCTTAACATTGTTGATTATACTCATCATGTCTTTAGTAACCCATGCAGCTGGCTCTCCAGTTTTAGGATCTACTAATTTCTCTTCCAAATCTGATAGATATGCAGATGTCTTAGAAAAGTTTTCAGCTACTCCTTTTTCGGTTGACATAAACTTTAAATATCCTGGATCTGATGCTAATCCTTCTGGATTGTCTTTATATGCCTCAACATAATCCATTAATCCATTATAAAAATACTGAGCAAAAGCAGGTTTATATTGTTTAGCAATATCTGGCATTTCTTTAAGCTCATCCATCAATGCTTGTTTCTTTTTTATATCAGCCGCTATAGCTCTCTTTCTAGCATCGTACAACCCTAAAGGCAATACTCCTCCAGCACCAGAGTAAATAGTTTGAGAGCCTATTCTACTACCTGTAAACGTACCTACAGCAATGTCTCTACCTATCTCTGGATAATAATCTTGAACACCTAGTTTTTCGATAGCTAATTGAGGGGCTTTTTTTCTAGCAGCAACAGCAGCTCTTGCTAGTATATCTTCTTTAGATTCTGGTTCAAATGACTCAGTAACATAAGTGTCAATCCAACCATCTTGTCCAGGTTTATTTTGAACCACATCACCAATGTTAGACATAGCATTTTTAGCATCTATCTCTTCATTTGTAATAGCATCATCTAATTTCTTTACTTCATTGCCTACTTCTTGATTTGCCTTTGTTAAATTATCTTGTTCAGTAGATGTTAAATTAGTTTTGTTATCAGCTTTTACTTGAAGTATATCTTGAGTTTCTTTAGCAGGATTAGGTGTATTAGCTAATGTCTTAACCAATTGTTGACCTGCTTCAGAGTCTTTACGTATTTCTTCAGCTTCTTTAGTGCCTGCTTTAAACTCTTGACTTACTTGTTTAACTTCATTTTTACCAGATCCATATCCAGCTTTAATATATTCTACATCTGGAGTATTATCTACAACAACAGGAGTTCCAGCTACAACAGTACCAGGAGCAGGTTCAAATGATTTCTTAACTCCTTTTATCTCTTCCTTAGAATATAAAGGTTCAGCGCCCATAGATTTTCTGTCTCTATTGACCGCTCTCATCTGCCTTCTTTCCTTACGTATATCCTTATTACTTCTAGGAGTACCTTCTTCTGGATTCTCTTTATCGTTTATAGCCATGTTATACTCTTATTTAGGATTCCTGGTCTTTTTGTTCTTTCTGTAATCTAGCTTCTTCTCTCTTTCTTTTTCTAGCTTCTTCTGGAGTTTCTCCTAATTCATTATAAGAAAAAGCACCTTTAGGCTCAAGTGCAGTAGGTATGTTTTGACCAGAATCTTTTATGTTTTGAGCAGCATCAGCCATCATCTCATTTCTTTGAAGTAATGTTAAGTCTGCTTTTCTATTAGCCATTTGAGTAGCTAACTGACCTTGCTGACCTAAGTTCTGAGCAATATCTTGAGAAGTTTGCTGAGCTATATTACCCATAGTCTGACTCATGAGATTACTATACATACCCATATTAACAGGGCCTCCAGCGGCAAAAGCATTTCTCTGCATAGCCTTAGCCATCTGTTGACCAGCAACCATTTGAGGATTATAAGCAGTACCAGTAGATAAAGCCTGTTGTCTCCTACGTAA
>Ga0315909_10006653_pt1 | contig 13017 bp, 5 predicted proteins | sample LakEriMetagenome_11_FD_203527 | JGI IMG/M metagenome (GOLD analysis project Ga0315909, IMG submission 203527) | Freshwater fungal communities from buoy surface, Lake Erie, Ohio, United States - Buoy 2 MA125 | ecosystem: Environmental > Aquatic > Freshwater > Lake | place: USA: Lake Erie, Ohio...
CCGGAGCTAATGGTACCTCCGGAACTTCTGGAACATCTGGATCTTCAGGATCGACTGGTTCTTCAGGATCATCTGGTAGCACAGGGACATCTGGTTCTTCTGGCACCTCCGGAACTTCTGGAACATCCGGATCTTCAGGATCGACTGGTTCTTCAGGATCATCTGGTAGCACAGGCACCTCCGGATCTTCTGGTACCTCCGGAGCTAATGGTTCCTCAGGTTCATCAGGTAGCACAGGAACATCTGGTTCTTCTGGTACATCAGGATCATCTGGCACCTCCGGAGCTAATGGTTCCTCAGGTTCATCAGGTAGCACAGGGACATCTGGTTCTTCTGGTTCTTCTGGGACTAGAGGATCTTCGGGATCTTCTGGTAGCACGGGATCTTCTGGTAGCACGGGAACTTCAGGCACCTCAGGATCTTCTGGTACATCAGGTACATCAGGATCATCTGGTAGCACAGGCACCTCCGGATCTTCTGGTAGCACAGGTACATCAGGAGTTGCTGGTACATCGGGTTCTTCTGGATCCACTGGTTCTTCAGGATCAACCGGTACATCAGGTAGTTCAGTAGCTGTTTCTGGTACTAATAATACCTATGTTAAATTCACATCCGCGAGCACAGTAGGTAATTCATCCTATTCAGTTAGAGATAATACCACCAATTCTGCTCTTAACTTAGGTACCCAAGCAAATTCAACGAGATATGGCGAGATAGCTCAAGCAGTGGCAACAATATCATCTTCCAATGATATTCAGCACGGTAAAGTGATGGCTAAATATGCAATAGCTTCTGCTTCAACGCAAACACTTAACCTTAACACTGCAACAGACAGGATCACAGTTCCTAGTAACTCAGTGATAGGTTTCATAGCTCATCTTATCGCACAAGATGACAGCAACCAAAACGTTGACTTTAGAAGATATGAAGGAGCCATTAAAAATATTGGAGGCACAACCTCACTAGTTGGGGTGGTAACTGAAATCACAGTCACACAAGATATTTCTTTATTCACTTGCGCAGTGACTGCAGACAACACAAATGATGCACTTTCAATCGCAGTTACCAACTCTGTAGCTAATACGATTAAGGTATTGGCAACTGTGAACATTTATCAGATCACAAAAGGATAATGATATTCTGAATTGAGATAAATAGAGAGCGATGTAATTCATCGCTCTTTATTATTATAGATGGATGAGTAATTACAAATTAAAGAATACCGACGGTATAGTCTTCGACACCAATGGCCGAGGTATTGGATTACCAACAATTGATAACATTAGTAACGCTGCTACCAGTGGAATTGTCACAGGTAGCCTGGTGTATGCTGTGGCACAAGGATCCATCTATTTTTTCAATGGCACTGCATGGGTAACTGGGACTGGATCATCAGGAACATCCGGGGCATCTAGTACTTCCGGTTCTTCTGGAACTGCTGGTAGTAGCGGAAGTACAGGAACGTCAGGTTCATCTGGATCTACTGGAACATCAGGTTCTGGGGGGAGTTCTGGAAGTGCAGGATCAAGTGGAAGCTCGGGTTCAACTGGAAGTTCTGGAAGTTCTGGATCTACTGGAACATCCGGAAGTTCTGGATCAACTGGTAGTTCAGGAAGTACAGGAACGTCAGGATCTTCGGGTTCATCTGGGTCGACGGGATCTTCAGGATCGTCTGGTGTTTCCCTTGTGTATAAGGGCACATACAACGCCGCTACGACATACTCTGCTAACGATGTAGTTTCATATAACAATAGTTCTTACGTCTCGTTACTCAATAGTAACGTGGGTAATACACCATCTAGTTCACCGTCCCAATGGGCAGTTTTAGCACTGGCTGGTACTAATGGATCTTCTGGTAGTACTGGATCATCAGGTACTTCTGGTGCTAATGGTGCTGCTGGTTCGTCAGGTACTTCTGGTGCTAATGGTGCTGCTGGTTCGTCAGGTACTTCTGGTGCTAATGGTGCTGCTGGATCCTCTGGTACTTCTGGTGCTAATGGTGCTGCTGGTTCGTCAGGTACTTCTGGTGCTAATGGTGCTGCTGGATCCTCTGGTACCTCCGGAGCTAATGGGGGTGCTGGCTCTTCTGGTTCTTCTGGATCCTCCGGATCTTCTGGAACTTCTCAAACAACAAGCACAGTCACAGTAAGCTATAACGGAAGCGTTGGACCAGATACCTCTGTACTTTCTGTTGGAGGAACCAATTTAACAGCGTTTGGTAATCTAACATTACATGAAGCTTATTCTAACTTTAATACGGAGCCTAGCGTTTGGGGATGGTCTTATGTAGTAGGTACCACTAACTCCCCACACGGAGACACCCAGGGAGGATATAGGGCTAGGATCGGTTTAGGCAGCGAATATTCAAATTATGGATTAGAATTAAACATTTCTAGATATGCAAGTCAATATCTTTGGTTGAGAAAAAACGAAGCAGGTACTTGGGGTAGCTGGTTGAAAATTCATGCAGGATATGCAGACACTGCTGGATCAGCTTCATCAGTTTCTAGTATTTCCGGCAACATAACTAACAACACAGACAATTATATTCTTACTGCAACCGGTGGATCCTCAATTAACGGAGAGTCAAGATTGACCTTTGATGGAACGACCCTTACTGTTAATCCGACAGGAAGTTCAACAGCATCAACTATTGCATTTGGAAACGGTGATAATGCCACCATTGCTGCTTATTATTCGATGGTTTTTCAAGTTAATAGTTCTAATACTCAGAGTGGTAGGACTTATGCTTGGAACAAATCAGGAACAGGATATGGGAACGGATCAAATCTGATGCAACTTTTCGCAGACACGAACGTTCTTTCATTAAATGGAAGCTCAAATTCTAGATCCTATTCAGTCCCAGGAAATTCTAGTACAGGTACTTATCAATACGGATTAACAAATTCACCAACATGGAACGTAAATCAAGGTAGTTATACAAATAACAATTCAACAGCACCCGATGGATCTACTACTGCAGGGACATATACATTAACAGTAAATTCTTGGGATCTATACCAAACTATTGCAGTTACATCTGGGGTTGTTTATAAGGTTGGTGTTTGGGTTAGATTGGGAACTGCAACGAATTTTTGTATCGTTGTTAACAACACACAGGCATGGAATACAGTAAGTGGAAAGGCATTTAATTCTAGCGATGGTCTAAGCACATCTAAATGGACCCACGTCTCTCTTACCTTTACCGGTCCAAGCACTGGAAATATAAATCTCCACATAGGCGGGCATTCTGAAAGTATTACCCAACAAACTGCTGGAACTGTATTTGTTTGGAACTGGGAAGTTACAACTGGTAATTCCACCTGGATCAGTAACATTGATGACGAGGTAAGATTACCTTCTAGCAGCATTTTTACCTCTAGAGGTTTATTGGGAATAGGAACAACCTCTCCTGTTGCATCATTAAATGTTAATGGATCAATAGTAGCTGGGGGAACCTCTGCATCTGATACCACAAATTTAAAATTGGACGTTCAAGGAAACATGGCAATTAGGGGTTCTAATGGTCTTTATTTTGGTGTAACAACTAATAACTTTAATAGCTGGACCACAAAATTATACTCAAGCGGGTCCACACAATACTATAATGCTCAATCTCATATTTTTGATAATCAGGGGTATGGAAGTACCTGGTCAGTTACTATAAACTCTAGCGGTGTTAATTCGAATGGATATTATTCTGCAGGTGGTAATTTTTTATTCCAATATGGTAATTCAACAACAGGTGCTGCTAGATCTATAAATTTATCCCTATCCACTGGAGACCCCGCAGCTATTGCAACATCAAATCATACAGGAATTACCTGGGGAACAAGAGGTGATAGCGAGCCTTATTATATGATTTATTGTCCATATACAACATATGGATCTTATACATATAATAGATTGACTTTAGCTTGGCATACTGGAATTCAGATAGGTGCTGCTAACGTTTATGGCGGTACGAGGTTTTTTAACAACTCTATAAATGTTGGAACACAAATTTTTACTATCAATGACGGAGATAATAATGTTAGGGCTAGTTATGATATAATTGCTTATGCCTCTGATGGAAGGTTGAAAGAAAACGTAGTTCAGATAGGAGGAGCATTGAGTAAGATAGAAAAAATTAGAGGTGTCTATTATGATTGGAAAGATGAAACTAAACAATATGGATTTGAGCCTGACAAAAAGCATGATGTTGGGGTTATAGCTCAAGAGATTCAAGAAATTTTACCTGAGATAGTTACCATAGCTCCTTTCGATAGAACAACAGAGAATGAATCAAAATCAGGAAAAAATTTCCTTACAGTTAAATATGAAAAACTGGTACCCCTTTTAATAGAGGGAATTAAAGAACAACAGTCTCAAATAGAATCACAAGCCAAAGAGATCCAATCTCTTAAGTCCCTAGTCGGTTCCCTAATTAATACCAGATTAAAATAATCATTTTTATAAATGGATTCTTCTATAGAATCTTTAGAAAATTCGATATATAAATAAAAAAAGAAACTATGCCTATTTTATCAGGAAATAACATGAAAATAATTGATCCGGTTTCAGTATGGTGGAACGGTTCAGCTCATAGTGCCACTGTGTTAGCTCTGACTTGTAGTAATGATAACTTGTTTAATCAAGCAAGTTTTAACTACAATCTGTTCACCGAAAACGAAGGAGGATATATTCAACTATCTGTGGCTCAAGGATATCTTTCCATGACCGGAGAAGATTACGAAGGCTGGGCAACCAATGATTATGCTTACAATTGGGCAGCTACTCATTTAAATTTAACAATCACTGGTAACTATGCACCACCAGATCCAACTCCTCCCCCTGTACCACCTTCTCCTGATCCAGGATCTTCTGGTTCATCAGGAAGCTCTGGTGGAACACCATAACGAGTATTTAACCTCACTAAAATACCTAGTGGTAGTTTGAGAATCAAATCTTGAACTACCACTTTTTATTTTGTAATATATAGAGAGAATCTAGTGGTATTCCTGCATGAGTAATTACAAATTTAAAAATTCGGATGGTATAGTCTTTGACACCAATAGTCGTGGTATAGGCATACCAACAGTTGACGATATTGCAAACGCACCCACTTCGTCAGTGCCTGCCGGTTCTATTCTTTATGCTATTGCTCAGAAAAAGATTTACTCTTTTGACGGGTCGGTTTGGTTGGTTTCTGCTGGAACATCTGGTACGGCTGGATCCGCTGGTACAGCGGGTTCATCAGGAACAACAGGAACTTCAGGAACTGCTGGATCAACTGGCACTTCTGGTTCTGCTGGAACTTCTGGTGCAGCAGGTACTTCAGGTTCTGCCGGATCATCAGGAAGCACTGGAACCTCTGGGTCTTCTGGTAGCTCTGGATCCACAGGAACTTCCGGTTCTACTGGCAGCTCTGGATCTACCGGGTCATCAGGTAGTGCTGGATCTTCGGGTAGTGCTGGATCTTCTGGAACGGGAGGAACCTCTGGGATCTCTTTAAATTGGCGCAGTACCTATTCTGCAGGCACCACATATTCTGTGAATGATGTGGTTTATTTGAACGGCACATCGTATGTGTCTTTGATTAATAATAACATAGGTAACACCCCATCTAGTTCACCCTCTCAATGGGCAATTATAGCTTTGGCTGGAAGTAGTGGAACTTCAGGATCCACTGGTACATCAGGATCCTCTGGTAGCACAGGATCTTCTGGAAGTTCTGGACAATCTGGTGCAGCTGGCTCGTCTGGTACATCTGGTGCTAATGGTGCAGCTGGCTCGTCTGGTACATCTGGTGCTAATGGTGCAGCTGGATCATCTGGTACTTCGGGATCATCAGGATCTTCTGGAACTAGAGGTTCTTCCGGTACATCAGGAGCTAATGGAGCTGCTGGTTCTTCCGGTACATCAGGAGCTAATGGAGCTGCTGGTTCTTCAGGTACATCAGGAGCTAATGGAGCTGCTGGTTCTTCAGGTACATCTGGTACATCTGGTACATCTGGTGCTAATGGAGCTGCTGGATCTTCTGGTACTTCTGGTAGTTCAGGAAGTTCTGGAACTAGAGGTTCTTCCGGTACATCAGGAGCTAATGGAGCTGCTGGTTCTTCAGGTACATCTGGTGCTAATGGAGCTGCTGGATCTTCTGGTACTTCTGGTAGTTCAGGAAGTTCTGGAACTAGAGGTTCTTCTGGTACTTCTGGTAACACTGGAGCTGCTGGTTCATCAGGTACATCTGGTAGCTCTGGAGCTGGTACGATATCAGGAACAACCAATTATGTAGCTAAATTTACTAATTCAACAACTGTAGGCAATTCGCAAATCTTCGATAATGGAACTAATGTTGGTATAGGCACTATATCCCCATTAGCTAAATTATCGGTATATACGACTTCTCCACATCCAAATCCAACAGGTATATCTGTAGCTGCTGGGGCAAGTGGAGCTAATTTATTAGCTAGAGATAGTAGTACACACCACAACTGGTTTCCTTTTACAGATGGAAATAACTATTATAGTGCTGGGTCTCATACTTTTAGAAATGCAGCTCACACCACAGATTGGGTAACTATAAATTCTAGTGGTAATGTCGGAATCGGAACTACCTCACCAACAGAAAAACTTCAAGTCGATGGTTATATTCTTAATAGATCTAAATTAGGATTTGTTCAACGCCATGATATTGTTAAAAATGGTTTATCATTCTATGTTGACTTTAACAATAAAAACTGTTGGGATCCTGTAGTTGATGGAACACCAAGTGGAACATCAGTTAAAGATTTATCGAATAATAAATACTTAGTTGCTTTCTCTGGCACTGCTACCGTATCTGTTAAAGATGGTAACTACGGATTATATGGTAATGGTGCTGGTAACTATATGGCTGTTAAAGACTATGTTTTATCTTCTTTACCACACACTTGGGAAGCTTGGGTATTAGCTGATGGACTTAGTGGATATGATACTTTCTGGGATTCAGGAACTGAACGCCCTTTATTTGGTGCTTTAAATGCTAACCCACAATTCTACCCAGATGGTGCTGTTACAGGTGTTACTTTATCAACAAATAAATGGTATCATTTTGTTGTAGCTATGGCTTCAAATAACACCTACCAATTTTACATGAATGGTAGACAAATTAGTTCTGTTACTTATGGTTCAACTATTAGAACAGGTACTTTTGATATGTGGTTGGGAGGTGATGCAAGTTCTGAATCTTGGAATGGTTATATTCCTATCGCGAGAATGTATAATCGCCAACTTTCAGCTACTGAAGTAATGCAAAACTATAATGCTGAAAAATGGAGATTTGATAATAACTCTACTTTCTACCACGATGTAGCTACAGGTAACGTTGGTATGGGAACGGTAGACCCGGCGGTAAGACTTCAAGTTGTGGGAACAAATACAACTGAGGGCCAATTGTACGTTGGAAACACCGACGTAACATACACTGCAGGCATAAACTTTACAACATCCGGCACAAACAGAGGATTTGTAGGATGGAGACATACAAACTCCGGATCCCCATATTCATTAACAGGCATCCATTTATTTAATACAGATAACTCTAATATTGTATTTGGTACCAATGGTGCAGTAAGAGCTGTCATTAATCTTAATGGGCATCTTGGAATCGGTACGACCACGCCAAGTTATAGACTTGAGGTAGTAACATCGGGAACACTTGCGCAAAGATTACAAAGTTCCAATTCCACCGTAGGGAATCCAATTATAGATATTTATGATTCAGGAAGGGCACAGGAAGCTGTAATTTCTTCCACTGATGGAACAACAACAGGAACTTATATAGCATCATATTCTAATCATCCCCTATTATTCGGTACAAACGCAGGGTCTTCTCCAACCGCTAAGGTTAGAATGCAGGCAGATAATGCAGATACCCCAACTTCTACAATGAAGATCGCTCCAGGAGGATTAATTCTGGGTGGCAATAACAGCGGAAAGGAAATTAATTCTGCACAAATATCTGCAGGATATCACCAATCAAATTCTATGAATTTTGTTGGAATGTCTTCGGGTACAGGATCTTCAGATAGACGTATGGATTTCTGGATTGAGGGAGGAGCATTTTTTAGGGGCACGGTTACTGCTACTGGCGACGTTGTGGCTTATGGATCAACTTCTGATATCAGATTAAAGAAAAATATACAGCCTATATCAGGGGCAATTGATTCTATTAAATCTGTTAATGGATACACTTTCCAATGGAACGAGTTAGCTCCTGAAGACAAAAGAGATAAAACAGAATATGGTGTTATTGCTCAAGAAGTAGAAGCAGCAGGTTTAGATTTATTAATTAGGGACTATGTGAGACCTGTTAATAAGACAGGGGGGGACAATACTCCTCCGGAGGTTTGGAAATCTGTCCAGTATGAAAAATTTGTACCTATTCTAATCGAAGCCATCAAAGAACAACAGATTCAGATAGAAGATCTCAAACAAGAGATACAATCACTTAAAAACAAATAGGTAGATTCCTACCACCGATATATAACTGATAAGAAAAGACTGTATAGATGTCAGGTTATAAAATTAAAAATTCGGATGGTATTATTTTCTCTGCAGATGGTAAAGGCGTAGCCATCCCGATTGTAGATTCGATTAATAATGCATCCAATTCAGTTCCAGAGGGTTCTCTCATTTATTCTTCTGCTGTTAAGCAGATTTATAGATTTGATGGCACTGCTTGGCAGATAGCTGCAGGTTCATCTGGATCCTCAGGATCTGCTGGTTCAGCAGGCACTGCGGGATCTTCAGGATCAACTGGAACTGCCGGATCTTCAGGAACAGCAGGTTCATCTGGCACCGCAGGCACTGCTGGTTCTTCAGGTTCAGTTGGTACATCAGGTTCAGCAGGCACTGCGGGATCCTCAGGATCAACTGGAACTGCGGGATCCTCCGGATCGACTGGTTCATCAGGATCTGCTGGATCTTCAGGATCGACTGGATCTTCTGGGTCTGCGGGATCTGCTGGATCTGCTGGTTCCTCAGGTACTGCGGGTTCTTCTGGAACAGGAGGTCAATCAGTTCCTGGAGGATTGGCAATTCAATACTCCGAAACTGCTCTTTCCACAAATACATGGGTGAGCACTAAACTTGCCTATAGCGCGGCAAGTTTAACAACTAATTCTGGTACTCTTTATCTTTCCGGAACTGACGGAAACAATAATGCAATTCAAAATGGATCCACAGCGACAGTGTTGGATCAGTTGGTTGAGATTGCTGGTACTGGATCACTAGGTCACGTATTAGTTATTTTTGAACTTGGAGACAGATCCAAGGTAAACTTCTATAATTACACCACCTTTGCAAAAAGACTAAGTGTTGGTAACACTGATGCTTCTATTACAGGATTAACTTATCTGGGCGGATCTGCCACAAATAGTTTTACTAAGCCGTGTATTAGCTTCAGTGTGGTCGGAAAAACAGGGCAATTAGGATCTTCTGGATCCTCTGGTAGCACAGGCACATCAGGATCTTCTGGTACATCTGGATCTTCTGGTAGCACAGGTACATCTGGATCTTCTGGTAGCACGGGCACATCGGGATCTTCAGGATCTTCTGGTACATCTGGATCCTCCGGTAGCACAGGCACATCAGGATCTTCTGGTAGCACAGGAACATCAGGATCTTCTGGTTCTTCTGGTACATCTGGATCTTCTGGTAGCACAGGTACATCTGGATCTTCTGGTAGCACAGGCACATCGGGATCTTCAGGATCTTCTGGTACATCTGGAACTAGAGGATCTTCTGGTTCTTCTGGTAGCACAGGCACATCTGGTTCTTCTGGTACATCAGGAGCTAACGGTTCTTCTGGTTCTTCAGGATCTTCTGGTAGCACAGGCACATCAGGATCTTCTGGTACATCAGGAGCTAACGGATCTTCTGGTTCTTCTGGTTCTTCTGGTAGCACAGGCACATCAGGATCCTCTGGTACATCAGGAGCTAACGGATCTTCTGGTTCTTCAGGATCTTCGGGTTCTTCAGGATCTTCTGGTACATCAGGAGCTAACGGATCTTCTGGTTCTTCAGGATCTTCGGGTTCTTCTGGTACATCAGGAGCTAACGGATCTTCAGGATCTTCTGGTACATCTGGAACTAGAGGATCTTCAGGATCTTCAGGATCTTCTGGTAGCACAGGCACATCAGGATCTTCTGGTACATCAGGAGCTAACGGATCTTCTGGTTCTTCAGGATCTTCTGGTAGCACAGGTACATCAGGATCCTCTGGTAGCACAGGCACATCAGGATCTTCTGGTACATCTGGTGCTAATGGAGCTGCTGGTTCTTCTGGTACTTCTGGTACATCAGGATCTTCTGGTTCTTCAGGATCTTCTGGTACATCAGGAGCTAATGGAGCTGCTGGTTCTTCTGGTACTTCTGGTAGTTCAGGAAGTTCTGGAACTAGAGGTTCTTCTGGTACGTCTGGAGCTAATGGAGCTGCTGGGTCATCTGGTACATCTGGTACATCAGGAGCTAATGGAGCTGCTGGTTCTTCTGGTACTTCTGGTAACACTGGAGCAGCTGGTTCTTCTGGTACTTCTGGTGCTAATGGAGCTGCTGGTTCTTCTGGTACTTCTGGTAACACTGGAGCAGCTGGTTCTTCTGGTACCTCTGGTACTTCTCCGAGCGCTGCTGCTTACGTTGCTAAGGCGGGGGACACGATGTCTGGAACATTAAATTCAACATTCAATACCGCAACTGGAATAGCCAATAATAGTTTTAGTAACGGAAAAACAATTATCGGAAATGTACATTTCCAAAACGGATCAGGATCTAGTGCAAATAACAGACAGGCAGCGATAACCTTCCAAGGTGATACTGCGTCGGAATCACAAGCAGGTATCTATGTTTCAAATAACAGTAGCACGGGTACTGCTATGGGATTTGCAACTACTGACGATTACGGAGCAGGTCCTAAACTTTTCATGACGTCCACTAATGGGGGAGTCGTTAATTTTCCGAGGGCTAGACCTACCTATGCAGGAAACACCATCTTGGATGCTGCTAATTATAGCTCATATGCGGTTCCACTTTCAGGAGGTACTATGACCGGAGATCTAACCATGAGTGGATCCAGTAGAGGAATCTATTTTACCGGGGGTAACAATAGAATTTATTTTACTGGATATAGAGCTATAGAGGGAAGTACCAACGGAGCTAATCTTCAAATAGGTGAGGGATACACACAGACTCAAATTCAAAGTGTTACCCTAAAAGCTGATGGTGGAATAAGTGATGCTGATTTTGTTAGGGTTGTTAATCCAAGAGGAGGGGCTTATGTTACATCTGCTTCATCCATAACAGGTGCGATTAAAATTAGAATTGGTACAGCTTATCGTAATTCCACCATGATGAGAATGACGGTAAAAATATATCAATACAATACTGGTGAATGTGCAACAATTGAATGTGGTGGATATAACTACTCTGGCGATACTAGCTGGTACAATGTTTTTGCATATCAGGTATCTGATGGATTCAGAGATATCAATGTCAGATTTGGATATGAAGGTGGATATGATTGTATTTGGATAGGTGAAACCACCGATGGATGGGCGTATCCTCAGGTTTTTGTTACAGAGTGGCAAGGAGGATATAGCGGTTATAGTGCAACTTACACGAAGGATTGGGTAGTTTCGTATGTTACCACTTTGGGAAGTGTTAGTCAAACTAGAAAAGCTTATAAACTCATTACACAATTTGGTGGAGCAATAACGGGAAGTTTAACCACGACTGGTGGATTAGCAGCAAATCTTGGTGGTAATTCTTCTGCCTACGGAAACGGACTTTCCCTATGGGATGCTGTTACTGGCACAACCTCCAATATAATGTTTAAGTATGGCGGATCTATCTTTGGAGGTCATGGGGGTATAGCCACGGCAGAATATGCCACATATTTTGTAATGGATACCTCTAACAGGGGTTGGATCTTTAGACATGCAACAAGTACAACTGCCGGAACTAATACTGCTTCTATTCGAAATAGCGATGGTGTGATGACACTAGGAACGTCCTTCAGTGTCGGATCTGTTCATGCTCAATTAAACGTTTCGAATGGGCAGGGGAGTGCTACCACGTATCGTGATATAGATATTAAAGGATCTTGGGCTGGTGGAGAGGGACACGCTATTACAGCTACTCATGGAACATCAAGTTCTAACATAGTTGGACAAATAGTTTTTCAACACGACTCCCCAGGATCCAGAATTAAATTTGGAAGACTCTATCATTCTGGAGATCGAAGTGAATATCCGATTGAGTTTATCTCTAACGGATTCACCGGGGGAGCTTATATCCGAATTGATACAGCAGTCCTTGATACAAATACAAGAGATGCTATCTACTTGTTTGAAGATGATGGACAGGCAACAGGTAGGCAGGCTATTTCCTGGTACAATGGAAATCAAAGCTATTATAAAGCTAGACTTTGGACCGAGGTAGGATCTTCTTACGCTGCCACTCAATTTGGTATCGATGTTGCTAATGATGCTAGAACTGTTGCAACCCGATTATACATTCGTAATGGTGACACATATCATTCAGGAGATGTTATAGCTTATGCATCGGATTATAGATTAAAAGAAAATATTAGATCTATAGAAAATCCGATAGAGAAAATTCTTAAAATAAGAGGAGTTAGTTATAGATGGAAGGATGAAGTAGAAGATTTAGGATTTTCCCCGACCAAGAAAGATGATATCGGCGTAATTGCACAGGAAATTTTAGAAGTCATACCAGAAGCAGTTAGGCCTGCTCCGTTTGATTACATTAACGGATCTTCAGTTTCCGGAGAAAATTACTTGACTGTGCAGTATGAAAAAATAGTTCCCTTATTAATTGAATCCATTAAAGAGCTTAATCAAAAGGTAGAAGATCAGCAAGCTCTGATCAATTCTCTCATTAACAAGCAATCATAAAAAGGGTCCCATCGTTTAGTGGATATATAAAACGAAGTAATATAAACACTAGATTTGTCCGGTTACAAAATTAAAAATACGG
>Ga0315909_10006659_pt1 | contig 13010 bp, 32 predicted proteins | sample LakEriMetagenome_11_FD_203527 | JGI IMG/M metagenome (GOLD analysis project Ga0315909, IMG submission 203527) | Freshwater fungal communities from buoy surface, Lake Erie, Ohio, United States - Buoy 2 MA125 | ecosystem: Environmental > Aquatic > Freshwater > Lake | place: USA: Lake Erie, Ohio...
TGTCGCGAATTACCCCCGAGCAGGTTATCCACAGGAGTACCTTTGATGGGGGTCATATTGCTGAAGCCATCGCCCGTTTCAATGCCTCTTGAAACCGTCTATTAAATTTGCTGGACACAACACCTGCGGCAATCCTTTGAACGGGAAGGATGGGTCTGTATCGAGCCGAGTCCACATAGAAACCCATTGGCTCAACTACCCCCTTGGTCGGTCGATAGTAGACCCCCGGTGTCTTTCCCTCTTTTCTGCCAGCAGTAAAGTATTTCCCCTTGCCTTCTATCATGGCCTTGCGTCTAGCCCTTGGGACATTGCCGTACTGGTTCTTGGGTGCTTTGTCGGAAGGAACAAAGATTGCCGTTTGCTTTGGCAACCTTGTCCCTCCTTCTATCTGGTACTTTAGATAGGACTTCTGTATCTCCGCAGGTTCAACGATAACAGTCAGGTTGCGTTTGTTCGCACGATTCTGTCTTGGGATGAAACGATAGGCGCGCATGGTGAACGGCGTTGGGTTGTCCAACTTGGTTTCCATCTGCGCCGTGATTGCGTTTGCTACATCCTGTCCAACATTGTTTAAGGCCATAGAAGCCGCAAACGGAACTTGCTCTCGTTGTGCATAGGTCAACTTGCGCTTGAGTTCACTTAGGTTTGCGGAAACATTTATTCTCATTGACTGACCTTATAGACATACTGCATCTTTCCACCTGCCTTTGCGACTTTGGTAGGTTTCTTTTCCCGCACGATTTTTCCTGTGCCGACCATCTTGCAGAGAGTTACCTTGGCAGAGGTCAACTTGATGCCGAGTTTCTCTGCAATCTCATTTGAATCCAAGTCAGGCGTGACCGCAAGAAGTTCCGTGATTTGATTACGAATAGACATATAGCCTCCAGTTATTGTTAACGACAACAGTTTAGTTTGTTTATATCAACAATGTCAACTTGGTAGCGGGACTAGGACTCGAACCTAGAACTCAGCCGTATGAGAGCCGTGTGATGCCTTTTCACCATCCCGCGTCAGGAAACATTCTTAACCGCACAAACCCATCTGTTGTCTGCTTTATGCCAACCGTGAACCTTTATTGTCCAGTTGGCCTTCCTTATTGCCGATATGAAGTCGGAGTCTTCTATCTTGCGAATTCGCGCACTCATGTTGGACTTGGAGGTTGTCTGAACCCCGAGTGTTTCCCCATCCCGTATCGCAACGATGTCGATAAACCCAAACAAGTCTTTACGGATGTTGGCTCCGGGTATCCACTTCTCCACAACCTCGGCGATATACCCATCCGCACGAAGTTTCTTTAGAGACAGTTGGGTAGGACTGTAAGCCATTACTTGATAACCAACTTCTTGTTCTCAATCAGATATTGCATTCCGTTTATAAAGGAACGATTCCAATAGTCTCGGCGTTCTTCCCTAGTTAATTGTTTCCCTTGGTCGAGTATGTAATGACAAGGCCAACACAGAGGAGCAACTAGAGCATCGGAAACCTTTATGCCCATTCCCTTGCCTTCGTTCCGATGTGCCGCGATAACAGTCCCATCATCGATTCCGCAGTTTCCGCATGGGCAATCTCTCATTAACTCCAGCAGTTTCTTGTTTCTGAACAATTCGACTCTTTCGCAAACAAACGGTTGTGCAATCACAATGTTTCCCGCCCTCCCAATGGTACGCTTTTCCGTACTGTTCAGAGTAAACCTTGCGGAGATATTTACACCACTCCCTTTGAAACATTCGGGTCTTGCAACCCTCACACTTCATATTGTAAGTGTATCCCTCCCTTTCGCAATTCTCGCAGGTCATGCCGCCTTAATACTCCTTTGCATAACCGCAGTCTTGAACTCTTGCCAATGTCCGAACTGGTCAGGAGATAAACCAAGTTCCGCACCCTTTTTCTCAATACCCGTTGCGGTTTCGTGCCACGGTTTCTGATTAAAAACCTCGGGCAGAACAATCTCATGGCAATCCTCCCAACGCTCGCCCCGAATCCAAGTCGCCGCATGGGGGATAAAGATTCCCCCAGACCGCATCCATTGCTCAGTTGCACAGGCCGCTTTGATTGCTTTTAACAAGACTTCAATCGGAGGCCGAATCTTCTGTGTTTGTGCGAATGCCTTACGCGCCTCGGCCTTTGCGACCTTGCGGGGGTAGTGTTTCCAGAACAACTCGAAATCATCCATTTATAACCCCTCTAGCAAATCTATTTGTGGACTTGGTTTCCATTTTTTTTCTGGCTGGATTGCATCAATTCTATTTGCCATTATTTCTGGACTCAAATTGAGTTCGGAATGATGTCGTGCAATATTTGACGAATCAGCAGAGGCTAAAGGCCATTTTCCGTTGGACTGACCTAACATTCTCATTCCGTGTATCCACGGCAAATGCCTCCTTGTTCTTGTTAGCAACTCAAAAACCTGTTCCATCCGTTGTTCCCATTTCCTAGTTCCAATTTGCCAAAACTCACCAGACGAACCAAGACAGACTTTGGGATAGTTATCAGTCAACTCTAACAACCAATCTAACGACAAATTCAAATGCCAAACTGGGGCAGATAGTTCTTTGGGGAAACTCCAATCTTTTGCGTAATCCCTTTGTTCGTTTACCGAGCCGCCAATAACGTCTGGAATCACCGCCCAGTTCGGATGGCAAAGATATTCATCGCACCACCCATAAAACCCTTTTTTATCCATCGGTTTGCCTTTTGTGTAGGCAGTAAAAGCACCGTTGTCCATCATCAAACTCTGACCAATTTGCAAGCAAGTCTCTAAATCTCTTGGGTCTGCAAAAGAAACACAAAAGTGCCTCCCCTGCATTTCCAATAGTTTAGACCTTGGAGTTATTGGTGTGCCGTGATAATGAATCAATTGCCCAACTCCAAACAAAACCACCTGTTACTTTGCAAATAAATTGCAATAGAACAATTTGAGGCATTAACACTCCAAAAGCAATCGTTGGAAATATAACGGAATCAACTGCGGCTCCACCGATATTTGAGACGTTTGCTTTTTTCCACCATGAAAGATGTCGCAACTTATGATAAATCAGAGAATCAACTGCCATTGCAAACATAAAGGCAACGGTAGAGGCGACCGCTATCATTCCAGCATTTTGATTGATTAAATATGAAATTGCTCCAGCAGTCACAATCATTCCTAACATTCGCAATGCCAAGCAATTATTGCCCCACTTGTCATGCAGTTTGTCGCGCAAAATTAAATCTAATCCAATTAAAACAAAAGCATTTATTGGGCTAAACCATGACCCAAACCAAGCGACAAAAAGATTCGCAATTGTCAAACTTGCGATGTAAATAATTACCATGTTGCCCTCTTTGTTGAAATTGTTACTCCATGATGATTTGCCACCAAAGTTTGTTTACCGCTAAATTTTGCAAACAATTTATCAGCAAAAGTTTCGTGAAATTCGCTGGGTAACTGTTCAACAAATCCTAATAAATCTTCAATTAAAATTACATTTTTAGTTTTAATTTTTAATTTATATTCAATTACCAAATTGTTAATCGGACAATGTTTGTTAAAAACAATTTTGTAATTATTCATTGTTATCCTTTAGCGTAATCTCAATGGCACGATAGAAGTCGATACGAGATGTCTCATACAGACCATCAATGCCGTGATACTCGGTAATCTCCTCAACCTGAGCATCCGTCAGCCCAACCCATTCACGTTTTGCCGTTTCATCGACATCCCCTGTGACTTGGGGGGTGACTTCAGGGGTGACTTCAGGGGTTAGTGCTTTGCGTAGGTCAGTCATTATTTATCCTCTTTTTTAGTTATCGCAAAATTGCTATAAAACATCTCAATCGCCTCGCGCAGGGTGATGTCCGTAGACTCATACCAAACACCCCGCAGTCGATACTGTTGCACAACTGTTTCTCCGATGTCAATTTCGCCCGAGGAGTCGTGGTTGGTGACGACTAGGATGGAGGTGCGGGATTGGGTTTGGCAAGCATCGCAGAGGCGTTCTAAGGCCAGTTTCTGACCGCCGCGCAGTTCTGATTTTGCGTACTTGGTTTCGACAAAAATGAACATTCGGTTGCCGAAGTCTAGGAATCCGTCTATATCGGTCGGCGAGATTGAGCCGAACTTTAGACCTGAGAAGTCTTTTATCTGCTGAAGGTGTTCTTTGTTCTTAATCATATTCGCCTTTGGTGGACAAGACTCAGCCATCCCTCGGACAACCGAATCTTCCTTCACTATGTTTCGCCTTCGGAGCCACATAGACCCGCCAGCCTTACCGTTCTCTGAGGTGCTGACTTCGCCGCCTCATCGCCATGTTTCAGGAACTATCCCCCCGGTCTGGCTCTTTGGTTATCTGCCCCGGTGTTTATCCTCCCGACAGATACCGCAGTCAGCCCAAAAGAAAAGCCCACATAAGACTAGAGCGTGGCTCTTGGCATGAGCAGAAATTGAAACCAATAAGAAGGCAACGATAGTAAGCCGAACTCATCGGTTTGAACTCTACACACGCCCTAGACTTATATGGGCTTGCGCTACCATTGCCTGTCCTTTTTGGTTCCAACGGTTGCCACACCGCTGACACCCCTATGATTGCCGAAACCAGAAAAAGTTGCAACCCCTGCCTATGTTGCGGCGCAAGGAAACAATACCCGACTAAAAAGTGGGGGATATTGTTAATATCGCTTGCAGACTGTTTCCATTTCGTTCTATGATTCTCCTACGGTCAAACACTCCAGACCGGGCTAAAAAGGAGAAGCAAAATGAACATCAAAGCAAAAATCAAAACTCCCGAAATGATTCTGACAGTCATTCATAAGGGGCGAATGAATTACTCAGTTGAAGTCGATGGTATCGGCGAGATTGGCGGTCGAGGCAATCTCAGCGAGGCAGTTGCGCTGGCGAACAGAACCGCCGCTTTAGGTTTGCAAGAATTACAAACAAGAATTGCAAACGCGCCAAACAATTTCATCTAAATCAACTGGGGGTTCGCCCCCTTTTTTGTTGCCTCGCACAATCGAAAGTTGAATATTTTCATATCGTGGAAACAATCTAGTTGACATTGTTTCCTATTGTGTTAACATTATCTCACGGTCGAACACTCCATGACCGGGACAAAATAGGAGAAGCAAAATGATAGCAACACGCAAGATTGTTCAAGACGCACTCAAAATCGATGAGATGGTCTTTGCCTTTGAGTGCATTTGCCCAGACGACAACAAAAATCCCGAAGATTACACCGACACAGAGTTGGTCAATGAAGCAGAGTATCGCTTGTTCACCTACTACGAAAGCGGTCACATTAACAATGACGATATGCGTTTAGGTGATGACCCAATATCACGCAAGCAAGCGCAGACCGACATTCGTAAACTCAAATCCTTTATCAAGAAATATAAAACCGAGGATGGGTACTACTCCAGTTGGCTCAAGCAGGTCGGTCAATCAGTCAAATAATAACCGAGGGGGTTCGCCCCCTCTCTTGAGGAGAAACAGAATGGGTAAATTTCAACAACACGCAGTTTTTGAGCGCAAAGCCGCTTGGGTCGGCGGTGAGTTTGGAGAGCAGTATGCTCGCAGAAAATTTGGTGATGCAATCGTTGATGCTTTGCCACTCAAAAAACGCGGCAAATATAAAGGCCGTTTCAATGCTTCGATTGAATGGGTGAAAGTTACCCGCCCCGGATGGGTTCCTACAAATTACCGTCTTGAACAAGATGCTTTTGCTCCCGGTTATGTTGAGTCGAGAAAAGACTCTGTTGTTGCGGTTATTTTATTTAGTGATACTTCTTATGGCGGTTTTGTAATTCATGCGATTGACGGAGACACATGGCATTTCGCTGATGAAAAACGGTGCGCCAACCAAAACAAATTGCAAGCCGCATAAATCTTGAGGAACATTATGAAAACAATCTGCATACTTCTCGCCGCCGCCCTAGTTGGCGGTTGTGCGAGCAAACCACTTATAGACCCGAAGGCATCCACAACCCCCGCGAACTATCACTTAGATGAGATGGAGTGCGAGAGGATTTCCGAGGGTGTTTCCTACGGCGCAGAGATGGCGAAGTCTGCCGCACTAAACGGATTCATCTCGATGCTAATGGGAGCCGCACTTGCGAAAGGAACTATCACCCCTCAGACAGGAGCCGCCGCAGGTCTTATTTCAGGAACCGCAGTTGGCGCGGGAACGGGTGCTTACAACACCTTTGACCGTAGACAGAAAATAGTCCGCAAGTGCCTCGAGGGTCGCGGATACAAAATCTTGGAGTGAACATGACACCGACAGAAAGAATTTACAACGAATTGTTTGATGGTTTCCAATGGGATGATTTCTTTGAGCATGAAACACTTCAAGAGGCTGGAAACTATTTGAAGAACTATGCGATTGACATCATCCGTCAAACCAGCATGGAAGGAATCTGCCGCAACTGGGCATTAGGACTAATAGAAGAAGCCGATTTCAAATCAATGGCTCGCATACTTTTTGAAAACCATGAGAGGAACAAATGATGCAAAAGAAATTTCTAGCCGAATGCGCTAAACGAACACCGATTCACACAGAAACAATTGCGGAGAAGGTTGTTGCAACTGTTCTGTTTGCGAGTGTTGTTTTACTAACTATGTTTGTTTGAGGAGAAGAAGATGTCAAACGGTAAAGTGTTAATCCACGGCAAAGAGTACGCGACTGTTGCCTTTCGAGTTTCTGAGTTTCGCAAGAAGTTCCCAGATTGGGAGATTCAGACTGAGATTATCGAAAACACCGATTCTAAGGTTGTGATGCAAGCCTATATCTACAACGAAAACAATCGGTGTATCGCAACAGGTCATGCAGAGGAGTATCGAGCCGCAAGTTCTATTAACAAGACTTCAGCCCTCGAGAATGCGGAGACAAGTGCCGTAGGCCGCGCCCTCTCTTTTGCGGGATTCGGGGGAACGGAGTTCATTGCCTCTGCGGAGGAGATGATTAAGGTTGCAATCGATGCCGCACCGAAACCAAAACCAAAGGTTCATCTAAAGGTTGAGAAGAATCTGCGGGAGTGCAAGAACCTTGCTGAACTGCAAAAGGCATGGTTAGCAATGTCGCCAGAGGAACGGGTTGCGCTCGAGGCCGTGAAAGACGAAGTTAAGAAAGGATTGAAATGAGAGAAGAAAATCCACTTCAGGGAACTGGCGCGTGGTTTAACGACCGCATCGGGAAACTAACGGCCTCTAGGATGTCTGCGGCAACGGCATTCCTCAAAAACGGGAATGAGGCATCGGAAAGACGGAAACTAAAGATTGAGATTCTTGCGGAAAGACTGACTGATAACATCGTTCCGAAGTATGTAACAAATGAAATGTTATGGGGAAAAGAGCAAGAGGCATTCGCAAAGAGTGCCTTTGAACGCAAGGAAGGTTTGTTGGTAAATGATGTTGGGTTCATCCCTCACCCGAAAATAGAAAACCTCGGAGCATCGCCAGACGGTATCTGCTCAGATGGTTTCCTGTTCGAGAGCAAATGCCCAACAACTGCAACGCATATCACTTGGATTCTTAACGATGTTATTCCAGAGGAGCATAAGGCGCAGATGATTCTTCAGGCCGCTTGCGCTCAAAAGCAAGGCGTTTGGTTCTGTTCTTTCGACCCCAGACTCCCTGAGAAACAACAACTGTTTATCAAGAAATTTATACCAACCGAGGAGGAGATTATCGAAATCGAAGAAGCCGCAAAGATATTCTTAGAAGAAGTCGAACAGATGTTCACAAAGTTAACTTTAGGAGATTGAAATGGAATACGACAACACTAATCGCGGGACACTCGGGAAGAACCTGAAACCCAAGTCTGAAAAGAGTCCTGAGTACACCGGGAAGATAAACATCGAGGGGAAGGATTACTGGTTATCTGGATGGGTTAGAACAAGTTCTAAAGATGGTTCCAAGTTCTTTAGTCTGACCGTTAATCCTGTTGAGGATATAAAGCCAGCACCGCAACCCTCTATCAATGAACTCTCAGATGATATACCTTTTTGACATGAACATCGGACATCATATCGCGGTCTTAGGGAAGATGACCCGAGAACTTCAAGCCATGTCTGCGGATTCCCTAGCACCCGCCGCAGATATTTACAAACTCGCCACCGACATCATTCTCGAGGCGAACAAAGTGAGGGAGATACTAAATGAACGCACCGGGATGGTTCCTAGTCTCAATAATATTGTGGATGATGCTATGCGTATATTGGGCGGCGAGAAATGATTGAACTCCCACTCACGATTCTGCTTTGGTGCTTAGTCCTGATTCTGTTTCCAACTGCGCTTGGGATTTTTATCGGACTAATCATCTTCCTGTTGAGGGGGAAACGATGAGGTCACTTTTCCTTGTCGCGTTTGGTGCGGTAATGATGTATGCCTTTATGCCGCCCGAACCAAACTCCTACAAACAGGGTTACAAGGCCGCACTCAAGACGAACCCGCCTAGCGAACATTTAGAAGCAGTCTGCGCGGGGTTGTGGGTCGGCGAGCAAAACAAAAGATGGTATGAGAGGAACAAATGAAGAAAGTATGTTGGGCGTTGATTGACAAGCAAGCGCGGTATCACCGGGACTTAGACTTTGAACACTATGAGCCTATCTTGCCGCAATTGTTTCGCACGAAAAAACAGGCGCAAGCATTGATTGTCACTAACCAGTATTACCGCAGATATGTACCTGCGAAAGTTTTGGTAAGGATTGCGCCTTACCTTTGCTGAAAAAAAACCCCTCGCAAGAGGGGCGAAAGACTCCGAGAGGAGCCGCTTGAGGAGAGTAAAATATAACACGGGGGAAGGAATAACAGAATCCCGCAACGATGAGATTCGGTTGTTGACACACCCTTCCCCCACCCACTTGAGGAATTAAAAATGACGGAAAAAGAATTGAAATTTCACGCAGATTTGTCCACCCTTGTCCAACGGGCGTTTAGGGCGGGAGCAACCATCGAGTCGGTGCGGATGGTGCTTAAAACCGTAGAAACCGAACTGGGAGCCGTTCAGCCCTACCTCAAGGCTATTCTTGAGAAAGACCTAGCCCCCTGAGATACAGTTCGGCCTCATCCTTCCTACGCTTAACAAGGCCGGGAAGGGTCTTACCTCCCCCTGTAACCCTAGAGGTTAACCAATCCCCTGCCGCACCCTCATAGTCGCCTCTGAGGTGTTTTTGGCGCATGGTAGACCGTTGGAAAGCCCCAAGACCTGCGTTGAAAGAGTAGGAAACGCAAGCCCATAGTTGGTCGTCAGAGTGTTTCCCGTTCAGGAGGCGAGTAACCCCTTTGGCGAAATACTGGAGGTCTTCGGCGAGCAACTTGTCGATTTCCTCTAAAGACCAAACCCGATTGTCCGCAGGTTTAAGAGGAAACTCTTTGCGGATAAGTCCCCCATAACCCTCTTTCCTGACCATAGGCAGGGCGATTTGGTCTTGGTATAGGACTCTGCCCACACCGACTGTCCAAATGGCGGCAGGGCATAAATACGGCCTTTGGCGAACCCCTTCGTGGTGACGCAGGGTTTTCAGGAATTCTTGCGGAGGGGTCACTTCTTACCCCATTGGCGACTCCCGAACCAGAATGAAATTATTCCGCTTAGCAGAGCCATCTCATCACTACTGAAGACCACCTCTGACGCTTTGAGCATATCGTCAACATTCTGAATCGTGCCAGAAGTTAGGAACCAATAGGTAAGTGCAATGTTAATCAAGACCAATTCGAGAACGAAAATAAAAGTAACAGTCGGGCGAACAATGCCATTCATATTTACGACCCAAGCAGAAGCCCTAGCCATAATCGCTTTGTCGTGTTCTAAAGCCGCACCCTGACGCTCGGCATCCGTCTGCATGGCAATCTGGTCGGTTCTGATTTCCTCTATCCGCGCTTGGGCGGCGAAACCTTCCTTCGCAAGAGCCAGTTCGCGCTCGGTCTGCATCGAGGCGAGTTTGAGTTCGTGCGCCTTGTCTGCGCGGTCTTGAAAGAACTCCAAGACTTTAGGCAGTCCAGAGGCGAAAAATCCGATTGCGGAAGATATAAGGGATAGCATCAGAGGTGTCCTTTGAAGATGTAATAAATGGTAACTATCATTGCGGAGGCCAAGAAACACATAATCTTGAGTTCCCTGAGTTTCTTCAGGTCACGACCTAACTCATCGCGACCGTCTTTCAATTCTTTTATCTGACGCTCTTTTATGGCCTGAATGTCTCTCCATTCGTGTTCGGCCCTGTCCTTGCCGTAACGCTCGATGAGTTGGTTTAGAAGGTCTTGTTCGGCCTCTTTGATTTCTTTCAATCTGCGCCATTCTGCGAAAGCAGTCAGGATTGTGGTGTCACCCTTAACAACCCTTTGTTTCTTTTGGAAGTCTTGTTTTGCCTTTAATTCCGCGACACCGAGTTTTTGAATATCGTTAACAACCGACTCAATCTCTTTGCCAGCGGCTAACGCACTCTTTATGCTTTGCGTTGCACCTTTCGCGGAATTTACTAAATCATTCATTTTGTTTCTATGTCTTCATTTCGTAGAAATCGATAATCAGTCCTATGTTTGCAATTGCATAACCGATAAAAGTTATCATCATACCGATGCGTTGTTCGCCTGTGTAGTTGATAGACTGCCATGCGTACAAAAGAGTCGCGACCGCAAGGGGAAACATTGGGTTCATACTTCTTGGCCTCTAAAGTAAGCCACTCCCTGCGAAACCTCGCAAAGTTCAGGCGGCAATAATTTTCCATCCTTAAAAGTTAGCACCGCAAATCCGCTTGCCCACGGCGTAGGGTTGCCCTCGCAGTATGCAAACTGTTCCCCTCCGGGTTCAGCAAGAGTGCCTGTATCAACACCGTAGGCCGCACCGCCATACCCACGCCAGACATTTATCATCAAACGGTGTAGGTGTCCTGTAACGATTGCCGCAGAGCCTTGGTTAAGGTTCAGCATAGACTTCAAGGCGTTGTTGTAGGTTGCGTGAACACCGTTGTGCCACCGATGTTTGATAACAGTTGAATGGTTTATATCCAAACGCCAAGTCGTATTCCAACCGGGGAAAAAATCAAACAAATCGTTCATCGTTTCAACTTCAATCGCATTAAGGGTCAGATACCGATGGAGCCGAATATCGTGATTACCGAATGTCCAGTATTTTTTTGCGTTTTTGTTCGCATTTGCAATCTCAGAAAGACGGTCTTGGCAAGCCTCAATCTCGCGCTTAACAGTCGGAGGGTTTTCGCCATAAAGAGGTTCATGCCTTGAGATTCGCGCTCCATCGAAGACATCACCATTGAGGCAGATGACAGATGGCCTCATCTCTCCTATCAATTTCACAAAAGCCTTGTGCGCGACTGTTTCTATGTCAGGCCAGTAGTGACAGTCCGAGGCAACAAAAATTTGCCCATTCTTGATTTCGTGGTGCATAACGCCACGCGACTCAGGGATAACAGGCGTTGTGTTAACGCTTTTCTGAGTTGCGGCAAAAGATGGTAAGTGATGACCTAGAGATTCTAGTCGTCTGCGGCGAATGTAAATCTGACGGGCATCCTTCAGACCTAGAGCATTCATTACTTTTAACGGACTTCCCAACCTTTTCCAAAGTTCTATAAATTCTTCATCTGTTACTTTTCCGGGCATTACGCTTCTCCAGTTTCCATGCATCTATCGGGGGATTGGTTGCAGTATCGAATTCGCAAGAAATTGCAATCGCCTCCGCAGGTGATTTTCCAAGTCTCATCGCGGCAATGGCGTAGTTCGCACCAGTTCCAATTGCCCAAAAGTCATTTTTGATTTTCGCGGGGATAATGCACGACTCATAAACCCACAGTCCGTCATGCCTTAATTCAAGGATGGTTACATCTGTGTCCGAATCTATCTCGGAACCTGCCTCAATCGCTTGATAGAACTTGAGCAGTTTGTCCCAATCTCCGCAACCACCATATATAGATTCTTTACCTCTGCGGAGTTTTTCGACTAGATAGAACGAATCCTCACCACTCACCATCGAGTCGGCGGCAATTTCTAAAGTAGAGAATCGCGCCGCAATGGTTGTCATTTAGTGACTAGACTCAACAACAAAACGATTATAAATCCCGCAGAACCTATTAGGATTTGCTCTAACCGTTTGAGTCTTGCGTTTATCCCAAGATAGCGTTCAGCACAAACGGCCTCATGGGTGTCTAGTTGTCCTTTTACATCTCCGATGCTCGCCATTATTCACCTCGAATCTTGTCCATGATTTCGTCAAACCCCTCAGATACCTCCCAAGAGTTGCCGTTCATACCGTAGCAAACACGAACCTCTGTGCCATCTTCTTGGGTGTGCTGGAAGATTGACGCAATCAGGTCTGTGTTGATAATCAGACCCTCACCGATGCGCCCCTTGGCAGCGTTAGTTAGTTTGATAAGTTTCACGCAGTCACCTCAACCCAAGAGGTTGTGGCCTCATCCCATGAGTAACGCTTGGGATTTTCTTCTGTGCCGACATCCGTTGGGTACGGTACTGGAGCATCCCACAGGCAAGTAGTCTCGTTTAGCAACCAAGAAGCATAGGGCTTGGGAGGAATGAACGCATCCCGACCCGCATCGTAGGTATAGCCTAGTCCCGCATAGTTCTTGCGGAACGGGGTTCCACCTAGTGCGTGTACGCCGCCGTGGGTGTTGTACGAAGTCTGTTTGTAGACATCGCTTGTACGGGCAGAGAGTTCTGCCTCTTTGCCGTTGTCCTCGTCACGACCAACCGTAACAAAGATAACGACATTGTTTTCATCAAGTTTCGCAAAGTGCGCCAATTGTTTCTCCTTAACTAAAAGTTACTGTTTCTGATGTGGTTGATGTAGCGGTCACGGTGTAAATCTTGAACCCGCCAGATGTTGTGGAGGATTGCGTTACACCTCCTGAGAAGGTTGCCGTGCGAGTATCTGGAATCTTGATGATGACTACGCCTGAACCGCCTGCTGCACCATTACTATTTCCACCACCACCACCCCCGCCGCCTGTGTTAGCAGTACCAGCAGTAGGGGCAGGGGTAGACGCAGAAGAACCTCCAGCGCCACCAC
>Ga0315909_10006660_pt1 | contig 13008 bp, 21 predicted proteins | sample LakEriMetagenome_11_FD_203527 | JGI IMG/M metagenome (GOLD analysis project Ga0315909, IMG submission 203527) | Freshwater fungal communities from buoy surface, Lake Erie, Ohio, United States - Buoy 2 MA125 | ecosystem: Environmental > Aquatic > Freshwater > Lake | place: USA: Lake Erie, Ohio...
CTGTGCTGCTTGGTTTACTGTAATCGAACCGACTGCTTGTGCGTTATCGGACATATTTACCTCTTAAATGATTTATGGATTCTTACGGGGACGACCACGAGTTCTTGCTAAAGCCACTTCTGCCATCTTTCCCGTATCCATTACAGAGCGCAGCTTAGATCGCAGAATATCTACCGTGGTCAGGAGCAAATACGCTTGCTCTCTGATAGGACCCTCCATTAACTTGGAGGCCCGAATCTCACGGTAACAATCATCCTCAATCTTTTTCAGCATTTCTACCAGAAGTTCGTCCTCTAGTAGAAGTTTTGCTCTGTCACCTCTTGCGAGGTTAATTTCTAAATCATCCATGTCACATCATAGGTTGGGGCTGTTGAGGCACTTGACTCATTGCAGCTTGTTGACGGATTAACTCTCGGTCTTTATTCATCGCAGCATTTATTTCTGCACTTTGAATTTGTACACCGTATTTCAATTCTAGCTCATATCTACGCAAGATACCATCTTGTTCAATACGGTCACGCTCCCGGTCATCTGCCAACAATGCTTTTTCACGGTCCAACTGCAATTCAGCAGCTTTCTTTTGAATATCAGCCTGGATAGCTTGAGCCTGAACCTGAGCCAAAGTTTCCTCTGGAGTAGGCTTGGGTGCTGGTGGTTCTGGCAATTGGAAGTCAGCAGGTAACTGGTTGAAGTAATTCTGCGAATCCTTAATGCCAGCCAACTGAAGCATCTTGGTCAATGTGTTGGTGTACTGTTGTACAGAAACAACAGGATTATTAGGTCCGGTTTCCTTAATCAGCATTTCCTGGCGCATTGCCACTTGATTCAGGATATTGATGCGGTCTTCAATTGTTCCGTCACCAACACCAACATTCACAATGACATCCATCTTGGAATCCCATGAACGGGGGTCAATTGGCACAAACGTATTCCGCAGACGGATCATTCGTGCACGGTCTTGGTTTTCCACAACCAGCTTCAGGATGCCTGTAAACAGCTTACGCAGACCAGTTTCAGCAAAGATACGGGCAATCATCTCAATGTGCTGGTGAGCAGCATTGACAGTAGCAGACACAGCTGCTTTGGTGGTGCTTTGCAGTGCATCAGCATCTAGGCCAGCAGCGGCTTTAGAAATTCCTGTACGGGTCTGTTTGATGTCGTCCAAGTAGTCCAGCATGGGGAATGCTGCTTGACCAACAAAAGGAGTGGTAAATGGCTGAACCATTCCTGGCGCTCTCATACGGATAACAGCACCGACTTCCGTGTTCAGCACATCTTCCATGTTGGCCTGACCCTCGACAATTGCTGTACGGGGGTGGATGGCTTGGGCCAAGGAGTCCAAGATGCCACGTTGGACATTGGACTTGATACGCTGAATGTCCATAACGACATCAGCAGGACACATGCCAAAGAATGTGTGTGGCTCTGGATCTGGGCAGAAGTCAGCAAACTGTCGCTCAGAAACGATTTCGTTGCGGATTACCTTGTTGCTTGTGCCGATAGTGCAGATACGGCGCATCTCTGCAATACCGTCACCATCAAAGTCCACCTTTAGATAGCCTTCGATATAAAGAACGCTCTTGCTAGATGGATCTCCGTTGTTTGATGTGCTGATAACAGCGAATGGGTTACGAGCTTGATACTCTTGATTGTTATCAAAGTCATTGCCATTGCCTGATGCTTCGACCATTTCGTCATAGTCGTAGCCCATAGCAACCAAGTCGCTGACGGTCTTCATTGTGCGGTGACCAACAAAGGTAGCCTCATCAATGGATTTAGCACGGCGGTCAATCAGGAACTCTTCTGGTGGCAATGCCTCAATCTTGACTTTGCCTGTCTTGATGCGGCGTTTGATCTCAACGTCATACATCATTGGAGGAGGAGTCATGATGGCTTGAGCCTCATTCATTGGCTCCATTCCAGGCACTGGATACTCACGGACAGCAGAGATCTCAACGTCTGGGTTCTCAACTAGCATCATCATGCTTTGCTCATCAAGCATGGAGAAAGACTCAGCACGGACCTCAACCGACTCATCCCACCAGTACTTCACGATACCGCACTTACGAACCAATGCGTCTTTGAAGGCAGAGTGCAGGATCTTAAAGCCAGGATTGTCACGCTTAAAGATGAAGTCAACGTAGTCAGTGGCTTGATCTGCGTTCGCAATATCCTCTGGTCCTTGAGGCATGAACTCAACCACACGCTCTGGACCAAAAAAAATACGCATCAGGCTTGGCAGGATGCCTTGTACAGTGTCTCGTACATCCATCGATACTACTTGTGAACGACCATCTTCCTCATCGCCAAATGGTGCACCGTAGTAATACTCTGTAGCCAATGCACGATTACTTCCAATATCGTCATCAATAAACGAGATGGCATCGTAAATTTCAGCGGAGACTACTCCTTGCAGATCTTCCTCTGACATTACCTCTTGGCCTTCTATTTGGCCTTGCAGAGTTTCTGCCATCAACATTGGGTTCTCGTTCATATCAATTCCTTAGCGTGAGCCAAAAAATGGCAGTAGGCCAGATTGTGTGTTTTGCAACAGAGCAGGAATACCACCAGAGGTATTGTTTGTCATGCTTGCGTATGGATTCATAGGAGCCATAGCCGGTATGGTTACCCTGTTCTGAGGATCTTTTTCGGATTGGATGCTGTACCGAAAAGCAGAACTTGCCATGTCACCAGCAGTAGCACCAGGGGCTGTAACTTGGTTGTACAAGTTCATAGCTGGTTGGATTTGTTGATTTATAGATTGTGTGGCAATGTCACCTACAGCTTGACCCATAGTCATAGGAGCCGATTGGGACGGGGTACTTTGCATTGCCTTAGAAGCAGAGGATGATGCTGCATCACTTGCAATTGCTTCATTATCAGCCTCGAATTGTTTTAACAACGCTGCAATTATTGCTTCCATGATTAATCTTCCTCATCTTCCATTTCGTATTCGGTCTTAGCCATCATCAGCATGTTTTGCTGACCCTTGGTCATCTTTTGTGTAATGGGTCCACCAGTAAGCCATGCTGAACATGTGCGATCTCCAGCACACTTGAAGTCAAACAACTCACAGTAGCCAAGGTCTGATGCTTCCATTACGTCAGCAGCGTAGCCTTCTTCCTCTTGATCAATGCCCTTAACGATGCAGTCCAGCATTTCAGGAGTCTGGATAAATGCAGCACAGTTGCCGCAACGCATCTCTTGGACCTCATCAATGGATACTTTCCAAATGTTGGCTAGGTTCTGCCAGTATTCTTCGTTATCTTCTTCTGGATTGGCAGGGCCATAATCAACATTCTTAATAGCCCAATTCCTGTTTTTCAGGTTGGCTTTGATGTCGTAGGTCGCAATAGGGCATTTCATGATTTACCACTTTACTTTGTTTGCCCAGAAAGCAGCACTCATCTTTCCTTTGGCAATGTTTTGAGCATGTCGTGCTTTGAAGGCTTCATTTCTCTTGGAGCCATCAGGACTACCGGAAACACCTTGTTGTCCAAAGCGGATCAACTTCACTTGGTCACCAGACTTTGCTAGTACTGCGTGACTTTTCTTGGGGTGGTCTGGAGTTCGTTTTGGTTTGTTGTAACCAGAGAACTCTTCAGAACCACGCTTGATCATTTCTTTTTAGCAGTCTTAGCTGCTTGTTTAAAGTCTTTGGCTGTTGGAGCGCCCTTAGTTCCAGGCTTTCGCATCTTCTCATTAGAGCCAGCCTTAATGCGCTCTCGTTTGGCATTAATGTTAGCGTAAAGACCTTGTTTCATTTTTTGCTCCGATTTGTGGCGGTACGTTGACCACGCTTGGGCATCTTGGCTTCAGACATCGCAATGGCAATGGCTTGGTCCCTGGACTTGACCTTTTGACCAGAAGAAGACTTGAGCTTGCCTTCTTTGTATTCGCCCATTACTTTGCCAATTTTCTCGGCGGCTTTGTCCATCTTCATAAGAAGTCTCCAAAAAGGTATGGGGATATTACCATACAGCAAAAAAAGAGCCACGTATTAGGTGGCTCAAGTTCTCAGTAAAGGATCAAACCAAACCACGGATCAGCCTTTTTATCGGCTTACCCCATGAACTGCTTTTCCCCCAAGAAATAGTGGCAGCATCCGATGCGAATGTCAACACAAACGCATCAGCCATGTCAGGAGACTTTAATCCTCGTCTACGAATATCATCTTTTGATTCGATTTTTATCTTTCCGTTAGAGGTAAATGTGTATCTAACAGTAGCCAGTTCAGCAATCAAATCCTCGTTATTCGGTATTTTGCAGTCCCTTTTCTCAAGCCAAGCCTTAGCTTTGTGCCATAACTCAGCCCTGAGATTGAGATAAGTCCCACCCATAGCAGGACTCTCAGATACGTTAATCCCACGGGCAGGAAGGTTCAGTTCTCGTAACCGATCCACTACCCCAGCACCCAAACCGATACTGTCAACCAGGATCTCAGCAGGGCGGTTCTTACCATCACAAGCCTCGTACTGAGCAACCACAGCACCCGTTAATTGCATCAAGTCCAGATTCCTCCACCTCTCTAGGGTATGGACCACGTTGGATTGACGCTTACACAAAACTGACGAGTCTGAGCCAAAACGAGCAACGTCCAGCCCCCAGACAATAGGAGCATCCTCGTAGGGACGGGTATCTCTGTGTTTGGCAGAGTCGAGTAGCTCCATAGGGATGATGGTGTCGTCATCACTTCTAGGGAATTCTCCAAGAACACGGATACGGAAGGCGTTAGATTCCTCTCCGTAGCGGGATTTCATGTCCTCAACGTACTCTTTGCTGACTCGTTTGGAGTCAACACAAGACACACGTTTGGTCCACCATTCGTCTTTTAGTCGATTGTGTGTGTCAAAAAAGAAGCCAGAAGACCGGACAGGGTTGCCCAAAAGGATAGTCAAGGCGTTATGACCAGACATAGAGCCAGCAGCAGCTTCAAACACCGCTTCAGGAACACCAGAAGCCTCATCAGCCACCAGCATGACGTTATCCGAGTGAACCCCTTGTAGAGCTTCAGGCTGCTCTGCTCGACTTGTTCTAGCGGAGATAAACGCTTCAGTGGCACTGGCTTTCAGTTCAATCCTTTCTTGTTTGACATCAAGAAGGTCCTGAATAGGTTGGGGAAGTTCTTTAACCCATCTTTTAAGTTCAGCAAACAAAGCATCGTAGAGTTGGGCAGAAGTAGGAGCAGTAACCACCACCTTAACGGGATACCTGGTCAACAAGAACCAAAGCATAGCCCAAGAAGCAGTTGTACTCTTACCAACGCCGTGACCAGAACGGATAGAGATCTTTCTCTCTCCTGTCGCCACAGCAGTTAGAAAGTCCTGTTGCCATTCATCAGGGTCTACCCCAAGAACCTCTTTGACAAACTTAACAGGGTCATTCCTGTAAAGCTTTATAAATTCAATAAACGGGTTATTCATTGTTTTCCAATGTAATGACTTCAGCCTTCATGTGCTTCAAAGCTTGAAGATGTAAATCACCCAAACTGATATTCACTTGCGTCTTGGCAGTATCCCCGTAGTTCTCAGGGTCCAGCTTACTAGCCATCCACTTTCTCGTATCAACCTGCAACCTCGCTTTATTCACACTGCCATTACTTGTCTCATCCGCTTGGTCAGCAATCTCCAAAGCTTCCTCAGCCAACTTCTCAGCCTTCAACTTCCTGGCATTGATAACAGCAGTCCTGCGCTCCTCAGTATGGTTGATCCAAAAAGAAAGCATTGGCCTAGAACACTCAATGAACTCAGCCAACCTACCAATAGTCATCCCCTGCGCTATATGAGCAGTAACAAACTCTATCCCCCCTAACCCCTCAATCTTCTTCTCCAAAGCCCTTCTCATAGGAAATCCAGCCATCTCAAGCTCCTTGATTTAATGTCTACAAATTCTAATCCTAATCCAGAACCTAAAAAAATTTTTTGGATGGGGCAAGGTCTGTTTTAGACGATAGGGGGGGTATCTATAAATTGATCTGTGAATCTGTACTGCCACAGACCGCACCCCTGTTTCTAACAAGGGGGGGTAAACCCTACTAGGACTAACCCTACTGTCTATCCATCCACTACTGTGCATCCATCCACCCAGGGTAAACCCTACTGTTCATCCGTACAGCCTGAGGATAGTTATGAAACATAACGATAGATAGTTATGAGTGATAACCATTGGATAGTTACGAACCATAACCATTTGTCTCATAGGCGCAATAGGATTCTGTTTGGCGGTCTGTAAAAGGTTTGATTAGTGTTGTCTACTGATTTATCTGTAGGTCTATCCATGCGCTGGAAACCTATCCCTCTCTCTGTGTTCTCCCTCTGTAGACACTCTCATAGTCTTAGTGTCTTACCCTACATGAATAGATGACCTTTGCTTTGGGCTGTTACTTGTTCGCGGATTCCACTGTAGCTACAAAATCAAACACAAACCTAGGGTAAACACCTATTCACAATCGCACACAATCACACACAATAGACACATGTTCAACAAACCTGAAAGGGTAAACATGCGACTGCTAGACAAGATCAGACTAGCCCTAGCCAAGCGCATAGGCTATCAGACACAAGGCGAAGGATTCACCAAGGTGCATCACTCTCTCACTCTTAAAAATGCCATTGAATGGGCGCATTGCTACGACACAGCTACTGTGACCCGCTTTGGGCTGTTTGTTGCTCGCACATCCATCACGAAAGGTAAGCCATGAGATACACCCCTCCAGATATTAAGGTCGAATTCGAGCATCAGATCAGAAGAGCACACCTATGGGTTCAAGCATCTGGCTGGTCAGATGAAAACGGAATCTATAAGACCGAATTAAATGATGTTCTTTTAGACGGGATTAGCGTTGTCGAGCTTCTCACTGATGACGACTTGTCTGATCTCATGGATGCTATTGAACCCGCCATTCATGCGGATGCAGCAGACAGCAAAGCAACAGAATTTGTCCCTTCAAGGGATGCACATCGCCTGGGGGATTGACATGCTAAAGGACATCGTTTTTTCTTTTATCTGTGGATTGATCCTATGCGCTCTTACGCTACATGGGCTTGATGCATTGTTTTACTAATTGGAGATTTATATGTTTTTCATTTTTGATTGTAATGGTGACATTGTCGGGAATCTTAAGGGCTACAAGACCCACAAGGGTGCACAAACACAATGCAACCTGGATAAAAGCAAGCCGACCAAAACAATGGCGCTTTTGTGGGATCGATTCCATGCAAAAGCCCAATTAACCGGGGAAAAATCTCGCATTTATTCCATTCGCTGGGTTGACCAACAAAAGCCCAAAAAACAAGTTTTGCAAATGCTTGATGCGCTGCAAAGCATTGGAAAACTACAAATTATTCACATCAAATAAATCATTGGGAATGCATATTATGATCAAAATATCAAACACTTCAAAGCTTAACGCTAGATCCTGGTCATTACAGGCCCTAGACACATGCCCTGGATCATTGTCTAGCCCTGGTGTATTGGTTGATGCATGTAAAGGATGCTATGCCACTACAGGGAATTACAACTATCCAAACGTCAAAGCCCCTAGATTGTCGAACAGAGAAGATTGGCAACGCATGGACTGGGTTAACGATATGGTCAACGAATTAGACCAGGATCGTTTTTTTCGCTGGTTTGATTCTGGCGATATGTACTCGCTAGCCCTTGCTGAAAAGATCCTTGAAGTTATGCGTTTGACACCCTGGTGTAAGCATTGGTTACCGACAAGAATGTATAAATTTCCTAAATTTGCTCTTGTTTTGCGTGAGATGCAAAGCCTGGATAACGTAATGGTTAGATTCTCAAGTGATAGCGTTATTGGTGAATATATTCCAGGCTTACATGGCTCTGTCATTGGCCCTGATCCCGAATCCTTTAAAGCTTCACAGGGTGTCAAGCTTTGCGAAGCATATGTACATGGTGGCAATTGTTCAGGCTGTCGGGCATGTTGGGATAAATCTATCCCTCTTATTGCATATCCAGCGCATGGCAAGAAAATGGGCAAAGTTATCCGAATGGTGGCAGCATGAAAACAGAATTCATTAAAAACCTAATTGGACAGATCGGGGTGATTACAACCCTTGATAGCGCTGCACTGTGGACAGTCACCGGGGTGCATGAATTAGGTTTGATTGTTCACTCATGCGATAACCCTAAACAATGGCGAAGTGTCAAACCTGAATTTTTTTGGGTTCTGGTCGACAGTATCTGACTGACAATTCCAAAGAATCCCGGATTCGTTCCGGGTTTTTTTGGGTTTGTTAAGTTGGTAAGCGCCCACTTCAAGCAAAACGATTTAAAGGGCCTACAATCGATTTTTCTGGTTTTGGCATAGTAGGTATGCACTAGAACAAAAAACGGCCTATACGGGCTTTTTAATGGCTTTCTAGGGGCATTGTCACCAGTGTCTCATGCGCCGCTAACTTTTCAGGTGAAGTGAGCGCCCACTTTCACTCTATCAGGGTAAACCCTAGGTCAAGGCAAAAAAATGGGGTTTTTCAAAAAAAGTCCATTTGGTATTTTGGAAACCGATTTAACCAATTTTTAGGATCTCAAAGTTTTTCAAAGTTTTGAGATTCCAATATGTTTTGTATTTCAAATGAATTTAAAGAGATTCTCTATTGTTTTGTTTAGAGCATCTAACTCATCCATCTTTTTGATGGACCACATTCTTTTCTGACCATGCCATCCTAGTACTGGTCCTCTGTGGCAATCAGGGCAAAGAGCTACACAGGTGTATTGAAGTCCTTGCTTGATGTGGTGGGCTTCACTAGGACCAGGAGCATCACATACTGAACAAGGCAACTCCTTGACCAAAGCCAAGTGGATTCTTTCTTCTTTGTTCAGTTTGTTGTTCATTTACTCAGCAATCTCCATGCTGTTGCTGCACACAATGGGACTTGTCCGTTACCAATGGCTTTAAGTCTGTCCACCCTAGAGGCCACCCCATCAACCACTCTACCCACGTTGGGTTCAGCTTTCCACCATTCCCTGCCCCCATCTGCCTTGCCTCTTCCACTGTCGTGTTCTTGTTCAGCAAATCCCAACTGCCACTGCCTCCACACATCCCCTTGGTCCTCGGTGTGGGCCAATGTACTTGCGTCCCCAAATTGGGTGATTTTCTTTTTCCTTGGCTGGCCCCGCTGTCCTTCCAATCCCTTGCGTTTGGACTTGCCCACAACCCAGATCCTGTCTCTTTTGTGGTTGGCTCCAACGGCTGAAGCGGAGACACAACCCCACTTTGCATCGAACCCCAGCGAGTTAAGATCATTGAGGACAACGCCAAGTCCTCTTGTTCTGAGCATTGGGGAGTTTTCGATAAAAGTGAAAGCTGGGTCCACTTCTGAGATGATTCTTGCCATGTGCTTCCACATGCCTGATCGCTCTCCGTCAATCCCTGCACCTTTTCCTGCTGCTGAGATGTCCTGGCACGGGAATCCTCCAGATACAACGTCAACAAGTCCTCTCCATGCGAAACCGTCAAAGGTTTGAACGTCATCCCAAATCGGGAAAGGCGGGAGAAGACCGTCATTTTGTCGGGCGCACAGTACGCTAGCTGGGTATGGTTCCCACTCAACGGCACAGACTGTTCTCCATCCAAGGAGGTGTCCACCGAGTATGCCTCCACCAGCACCTGCGAAAAGAGCCAACTCATTCATCACAACCTTTCTGTCACCCAACATTGCGAACTTCAGCACGTTCTGAGTATTTGTTGGTTCTCCATACCTCAACTCGTGCTTGAGCAGCAGCCATCATCCAGCGATAGTTCTCTTCCTGCTCAACTGCTGCTTTGATCCCTTCTAGGATCTCAATGTAGTCAGGATGAGCGTAGGCATAGATCTCCTGCTTACCCAGCACTGTCTCTTGGCAACCCTTCATCAGCTTTGCCTTGACTGACTTTCTCATCTCCTCCAGGTACATCCTGTTTGCCTTGGCTTGTGCGTACAAGGGAGCCGTGTCCATTAAATACTGGATGGCTTTGTTTGGGTTTATCTCCATGCACTAGTCTCCAATGCTTTTCAGCTAATCTGCGAATGCCTTCTGACAAGGAACCATTCCCTGCCAGTGTCAATGCTTGCTCGTGGATAGGCCCTACCCTTGCTCGGATAGTCCTTCCTTCTTCACTGATCTTCTTACGACCAGCACCTTTTCTTGAGCCGCCACGTTGTTTCATGGCTTGAATTATAAGCTACAAAATCAATCATGCCATTGCAATGATTGGTCTGCACTTCTTCAGACGGATCTCTTCACGCACTATCTCCAAAGCTTTTTCCATCTCTTTGACGGTGCAGTCGTCTAGCTGGGCATCATGAACATCCATCACTACCTTTACAGCAGTCATTTCAGGTCCTGTAAAGGCAAAGCTACCTTTCTCAACACCTCTCTTGCCCATCGTGTAGATAGCATCCTGGGCTGCTTTAATCTCTGTTGCCCAATCAGCACCCAAGTCATCACGGATACGGATCAAAGCTTCTGCCATGTTCAAAGCATGGATCAGCACATCAACATGAGCTTTTGTACCCTCACCCTTCAAGATTGAGTCCAAGGCCTCATGGTTCTTGAGCTTTAGGCCAATACCAGCATTTGGCAGTGTTCCAACCTTTTTCATACCAGCCAACACCCAATTCATTACGTCTAGTCGTACACCCTTTGGCTTGTACTTACTCTTCTTCCGCATTAATTAACTCCATCACAAAAGATGTTCTTGAACCATTACCTCGACCAAACCCACAGTCCCAAAAACCTTGGTAGCATGCAAAGACACCACTTGGCTGTCATCCTCAAACACAATCCCATTCATGCCGTCAAAGATTGCTTTGCAGAAGTTGTCGATGTCACTTCTTTTGATTGGACGCTCCTCACCTGATAAACAGGCGTTAAATCGCTTTTTGGGGTAGGAGGATGGGATGGGTAGGGTAATGTAAATACAAGCCACTATGGGGCCTTCTAAGGGCTTCTGTGACCCCATTGCTTGTCTAGCAGCATCAGAAACCTTGGTTTCGTAGTCAACTGTGGTTTTTGGGCTGTAAGTTGAGACAAACTTACCTCGCCTAGCAAACCTTGGACGACCCTTGGGTACTGGTGTACCTTCAACTTGAAATATCACCTGGAAGGTCATGTCCTGTCCTTGTATCGGTTGTATCTCCAAGCTGTTGCTTCTTTGTCTATGCGTTGCCAGATCTGCTCTTTGTCGTGCTGTTCCATCTCGTTCCACAAAGCAACTTCTATGTAGGTTCTGCCACAGCCCTTACATACCTCGTCATACAAGGTGGTGCAGACTGCTATGCAGGGACTATCTGGCCTCATTCTTTTTCCTTGATAGTGGTCCATGCTACTTGGTTGCACTTAGCGCATTGATAGTGGTACTGACTGCGGTGTGGTGATGGGGTCAGCAGCCAGCGGTGTTTACAGGTCATGTGTTCTCCTTGATAGCGTAGTCGTGAAATATCGCACCTTTGCTGGCATCTCCCACCTTGCAAGACTTCACCCAGACATTCTTACCACTTGCAAGCCTCCGCAAATGACCACGGCGGTCATGCAAGCGAGGTGATGCGTGTGTAGCCCCCTTACCCTCTGATCGAGGTTTTGCTGGCTCAATCCAGACCGTTGTCCAGTCGTAGGTTGGCAATTTCCCTTGCTGAATCTTGCGGCGGTTGGTGAACGTGTCGCGCACCGATGGGGTGTATGCCTCCATGCGACTATCCATAGCCCCGTACCACGCTCCAAGTTGCGCCAACATCAACTCAGCAAGCTCTTTGTCTACGGGTTCATCTTCGTTGACGGAACCATATCGAATCTGGTCACCTTCAATGAAGTAAAACATTGCAGGGATGGGGCGCAAACGTGTTCCAGATGGGCCTTTCCACATGGACACAGAAATACCCTCGTCTGGGTCTTCTCCCGCCACCAGCATCAAAACCTCGTAGCTTGGGTGGTGGCTTGTCTTACCCTGCCACGCAACAAAACATTTGTTGAACGGTGGTCTATGCGTCATCACCGGATCAAGGTTGGCTCTTTGCTTATCTCCAACTGCGCCAGTCATATCAAACCATTGCATATCAACAATATCGATTCCGGCATCAGCCATTAGCTTCATGGACGAGCGAATAAGTTGCGTTGTCACACTACACCCCCGTTCTTCTCCTTGAGTTTGGCTTCGACCTTCCGCATTGCCTCAATTTTTCCGAATGGAGTGCTACGACATCCAAGCTCAATGTTTTCAAACTCATCATCCGTCAGCCCAACCCATTGCCGCTGTGCTGCGGGTGGGGTGGTGTAGAGGGGTGTGTTCTCTGGCGGAGGGTTGTCAGCATCAGTCCAGTCTGCCCAGTGCATTGGCTTGTGGCCGTCGCCAAGTGGTAGCACCTTTACCACCGCCACAGGCTCCTGCACAGGTGCTGAACGGGCTTGCTTGATGGCGGTGATGGCTTTGTTCACCAACAATGCGTCAAAGTATTGATCGCCTAGACCCCATTCGCAGGATTCCAACGCCTCCAGCGCCAAGTCCATTGCCAATTCTTCGTCTTTTGTCATACCACCCCCACCAGCCGCAAGAGGCCATAAATCACCAACACAGACACTGTGGCCGAGGCCAGCAGCAGTCCGATCAAAAGAATCCGAGTTTTCATGTCGTTTACCTTTCGTTTGTTTGAACCCACATAGTAGCACAGCATTGTTGACAACAAAACCATGTATAATAAAAAAAACCAGCAACACAGCGAGGCATGATGAAAAAACAACACGATCACAAGAAAAAGCCCTCACGAACAGCCCAAGCATTGCACGCTGTCAATGAAGGCATGTCTGTCAGGAATGCAGCCCTGGTGCACGACATCACACCCCAATCGATCTATCGCCTGATGGCTTATCGGCGCAATAACCCACCATGCCCCGTCTGCGGGAAATGACCATGCACATCGACAACATCCTCCAAGAGCGCGGCGAGCGATATGGCCGTTTCCAAGACAACGCAGCCACCGTGCAGGCGCTCAAAAAGGTCTTGCACATGCACGA
>Ga0315909_10006662_pt1 | contig 13006 bp, 12 predicted proteins | sample LakEriMetagenome_11_FD_203527 | JGI IMG/M metagenome (GOLD analysis project Ga0315909, IMG submission 203527) | Freshwater fungal communities from buoy surface, Lake Erie, Ohio, United States - Buoy 2 MA125 | ecosystem: Environmental > Aquatic > Freshwater > Lake | place: USA: Lake Erie, Ohio...
ATTTAAAGTAATAATCTAATGTGCTTTTTATAATCCACTGAGATGCATTACTGAAAAAATAAGTTGGCTTTAATATATCGGAAATTTGCGTTAGGAATGAAGTATTGTCAATTAACGATACAATTAATTTGTATTCGAAATCTTTACCGTAACTACTTATGATGTTTGTCATTTCTTTAAGTTTTTTAAATAATTTTTCCAAAATAAAAAATCATGTTCATTTTTACATAATTCTATATGGTAGAAAATGGTTTGTAACTTCTGTACTTCCAATTCAGGTAAATCTCTTCTTGCAATTGCTAATATATTAGATTGTATATCTCCTGACATATTAGGTGTTAGCAATTGCATAAGTTCGTAATTCCTATATGCAATATCACTCTGATTTACTATATTTTCGAATATCTTTGCTTTAGGATTCGCACTGTAGTGTATCTTACTTTGTTCTACTATATCATCTATAGTTATGTATTTATCTGTTGTATTCAGATTGAAATGCTTATTCAATCCTACTTCTCCAACTTGTTTTACACCTGTTATATTATCAGTCCTATCACCTACAAAACATCTATATGTTAAGTAATTTAATGGAGTATAACCATACAGTGATATAGTGGATTCTTCCGATATCAGTAGTTTTTTCTCATGCGAATATACGAAAGTTTTTTCATCTATTAACTGCAAATAATCTCTATCAGAACTCATAATAATTTTGGAAGATTCCTTGCTAAGAACATGTTTACATAAATATGCTATCACATCATCAGCCTCCACACAATCTATTATAATTGTTTTAACAGGCATTATGGATAGGGAGTTTACTAACAAATTCAATTGCATTCTTTTAGATTCATTCTCATTAAGAATTCCTCTAGTATCAGCGAATCTATTAAAACTACCTGCACTTAATACTTTCTGTTTGTATTCTTTATGTAAATGTCTTCTTCTGACACTTCCACCTTTTCCATCAAATACTACATATATAGAAGTTGGAGAATAATCTACTATTGCTTTATATATAGTTCTGAAAAATCCTAGTATTCCACCAACATGGTCTCCTTCATAGTTTAATGTAGGGACAGCTTGAAAATTTCTAATAAAAACATTCAAGCCGTCCACAATCAAAATCTTATCCTCTACTACATTTTCCGAGGACTGACTCTCCTTAAACTTTTTGAATTCCTCAAATGAATCAGTAATCATCTTCGTTATCCTCTTCGATTATTATAGTATCAGTATCCAAAGCTTCATTAATGTTGTACTTGAATATCATTTCATCACACAAATGATTATATACAATTTCCTTATATTTTGGATTTGATATAATCTTATCGTAAAATTGCTTAGATTGGAATTTAATCTCTTCGAGTACCTCTCCTGTTTCTTTATCTACAACCCTGTAAGTATACCACGCACCGTTCAAATCAACTATCTTTCTATTAGACATCTCATCTAACCATGAGCCATAATTGTCCATACCTGAATTATAGTAGATTTTGTAGCTAATACTTCTATTGGCAGGCCCTAATCTGTTCTTCTTCACATGTGCAACAGACTCTACTCCAATATGATGTTTCTTACCATTCTTTTCTACAGATACTTTCTTACCTCCCTCTAGTCTCAACCTGACAGATGAGTGAAATGGTATACCCTTCCCTCCTGAAGTAGTATAGATATCACCACCTAATGCTCCCAATCTTACTCTAAGTTGGTTAGTAATTATAAGACATACTTTATGTCTGCCTATATAATTTGTAATTTTTCTCATTGCCTGAGATATGATTATGGACTTACTAGTATTCCAACCTTGCTTATCAAATCCAATAGCTTTTTCTGCTTTCGTAGTTGCTCCCATTATGGAATCGATAACAATGGTAAGTAGTATATCAGGGTTTTTTTTCCTGATTTCAATAATCATTTGTTCTATAGTATCAAATATATCTTCTACAGTATACATTGATAAATACAACATCTTAGACACGTTAACCCCTATAGCTTTCATGAATTCCTCACTTGCTGCATTCTCGGTATCTATATAAACAGCTATTCCACCTTTTTCTTGGGTTGATTTCATTGCATGACAAGCCAATAATGATTTACCTGATGCCTCCATTCCCGAAATTTCGGTGATTCTCCCTACAGGAAAACCACCGTTTTTTCTATTTGAAATAGCAATGTCTAACATATCATTCCCTGAGGATACCCAATCTGATATATCAGATGGATTCGAATCTGAACCGTCTAAGAAATAGGCAACCTTATCGGTAGATTTTTTAAATATACCGTTTACATAGTCAGCTAAATCTTCCTCTATTGAGTTATGATTTTTTTTAGACATTATTTAGTTATTTGGAATTTAGTAATCTTTCAAATTCCAACATAGCATTGGATACCTGAGGAGATTCATTAGACATTGGATTACCTGCAAAATCATTTGATGAATTCGATGATTGGAAAGTTGGTAATCCATTGTCAAATGATTGTGAAATTTCCCCACCATTAGCAGGATTAAAAGTTGGTACAATATTACCTATTGCCTTTTCAACAAAATCTGTATTAGGCTTTGGATATAGATAATTTTCCAATACTTTAATCAACTCCTCTTTTGTCGGTGCTTTGAAAATATCTTCCAATTTAGGTACTTCAGATAGTGCTTTTGCACCTATTTGATTATCAGAAAACGCAGCTGACTTATTAGGCTTAATCATAATAGTAGTACTAGGATATCCATCCCCCTGCTTCTTATGATACTCAACATAGATGTCGTTACCATTTGTCAAGTCTGATATATCTCCGTAGTCTCCGCTATTCAAAAATTTAGCTAAAGTTGCATATACAGCTTCTGTAAAACCGTAAAATCTAACTCCCTTGCTTTCCTCCCCTCTTACCAAAATTGGAGCATATACTCTCAATTTAGGTTCTAACTTCTTTCCTCTTATCCAAGAATCTTTGTTTCCCTCTGCTTGTAGTTTCTTAGCCCACTGCATAATTGGGTCATCCATTCCGTAAGTCACAGGTGATACGATAGGTTTCTCTGATAAACCGTAATGGAAGTAAACTCTTCTTAAAGAATCTGTTGCATCGTGTGGGTAGGGGACGATTCTAATAATGTGTTCCTTTTCAGGTTTCCAAAATAAATCATCATTCTTTGTTGAATCTTTTGAGATTTTTTTATTCAAGCGATTGATATCCTCTTGAATAGCTGAGAAATTAATTGGCATAACTTAAAAAATTTTGTTTAAAATTAAAGATATATTGATTTTTTAAAATCCAAATTTACAAAAACTAATCTCTCTTCAAAATATGCTTCTGAAGTAGATTGTTCGTCAGCAGGAAATCTTTTGACTATGAGAAGTACATCTCTATAGTTTTCCCAATCTATTTGATAACTCTTATCTAAAATTCCATTGTTCAATACCTTGATTAATGAATTTAATGCATTAATGGTGTACAAGGTATTTGTGTGTTTCTTCTTATTTATTGATATAGTGTTCTTAGCTAAACCATCCCTCAAATTGTCTTCCGTATTGTAAACTAACACAGAGCTATGTGGATTGTCTCTGTCGGTATACATATAAAACTTATTGTTATATATTTTGTAATATGTTGATAAGTAATCAACGGTCAGACTCAGCGAATCATTAGAAGTAAATGTACATAAAAATTGTCCTTTCATAATCAATATTTTTTGTTAGCATACGATGCTAAATAGCTCCATATCTTTGTAGTTCTTTCCTTTTTTTACTTTGCTATTAATTAATATTTTTTTTAAATCTTTTAATAAATCATAACCATCCTCTATGTTGTAATCTATTAATATCGAATCATAAGTGTATAATATCATCTTAGACTTTTTATTGTATAAGTAGGTATTAACTCCATGTATAAATAGCATAGAAAGTTCAGTTTCTATCATTTGTATGTAATAACTAAATAGTTTTGATTTATTCATTTCATCACTTACTGATAGTTTTCTTTGGGTTATAGGGCTTTCTACGTATCCTATATTTTGGTACTGCTCCCAAATTTTTTCTTTAAGTGAGTATACTTTATTGAAAAAATCTATATTATACCTATCACATAAGTCTTTGTCATCCTTATATAGCAAAGTAAAACTTATCTTCTTGCTATCCTCATATTGAGATTCTGTAATAGTATCCGTATTAAAATACATCTTTGCAAAATATGTGTGTAATGATTCTATATCTGAAAAATCATAATTTAATAATTTTCCAATAATCCTAATGTGATAGGAATCAAAATCATACTCAACTAAATATCCACTATCAAATCTACTTATAAAATTCAATCTACTATCATCTTTTTTATTAATAGCTGAATAGTTAACTCCATCATACACATTAGATGGTCTACCTGTTTTAGTATGAATATTGTAGAGAACTTTTACAAAGTTATTTGTATAGTTTCTATTAAAGTTATTATTAAAAGAATCTAACTTTACATACATACAATTTCGTTCTATAGTTTCTATAGATGGGTATATTACATTTGTATAGAAATCAGATGCCTTAGATATGACTAGCAAATTTTTGCAATTTAATATAGTATGTATAAGTTTCTCAGACATTGCTACATATACATAATATGGAACATACCTATAATAATCTAACCTCCTATAATGTTTTAAGTACTTCCTAAAGTTTATAACATCTAAATCTACAGACTCACCACCTAACCAAGCTTGGGTCTCTAAATCATAAGATTCTATAGATTTATAGTGAGTATCGAATAATCTCTTATTCACTACAACGGAGTTCGTACTAATTTTAGGTAATTCTACATTTTCTACGTCTGTTAAATCTATTGGATAATGTTTTATTGATTTATCCAAATCATTATATACAGACATAAATCCTATCTTAGCATCAAGATAGTGACCATACTTATTTGGAATGCATATAACTATATTCATATCTTGTAACTTGTTTATGCAAATATACTATATTATTTTAAAATTTTTGAAATTTACTTATAAAATTCCAAACTATTTTTTAAAAATTTATCTAATCCTTTGAAATCTTTTAAGTTATCTCTTATTTGTCTTAGATTAAAATTTTGAACATATTTTGAATTACCTGAAATCATCCATTGAAAACTTACTGAATTGTATATATTCAAGTCTATTCCACTTTTCTTGGAGTTAGAATTTATATTACCGAATTGTTCAGAGTCTATTTCTACTATCGTATTCAATGGTGAATTTCTTTTTTGCACAAAATACCTTGTTAATATGCCTACTGAATATTCTAAATCAGTTGGCTTTACTTTTATAGGTACAGGTGCTTCATAGCCCCCCTTAGTTATACTTCTAAGTCTGATTGTTTCTGTATTGAACGTATGTCTAGGAATTAATATTTTAGTATTAACCTTCATATCGTCATACACATATGCAATGTTATTTTCAGGATTTAGATAGTATTGTCCAACATACTCTAAACCACTCATAGTATAGTATTCTAAACCTTTGGTATGTTTTACTTCTCTCATACTTATGATATGTTTAAATAGGGACATGCTCTTGTGCTGATAGACGTTGTCCAAACTCCTGTAGCATCTATTTTATCCTCAACATCCATAACGACAAATCCAATACCGTTACTCGGTCTAGCAAAATCAGGTAAATTTGTAGAAGTGAATACGTTTCCTGCTATGATAGGATATGTGCCTTCCATCTCTACTTTCATTTCTAAATCAAAATATTCCATAAAACTAAACCCACCTTTGGTACTTGTACCTCGTATAACCTCTATAGCATTATGTATTTTTTTAAATTCAGCCAATGATGAACATGCATCTGCTATAGTATCTTCGCTAAAATCTTTTTTAGCCATTCTAGCATATACTCCTGTCTTTTCATCTGTTGAAGTTAACTTCTTTATAATTGATTTGTATTCCTTATCTACATTATCAGGATACTCGGTATCTTCTGATATCTTACCTGAAGTACCTGAACCTTCCCGTATGCCCGTTACTAATGCCAAATCAACTAAATCTGTTGGTAACTTACCTTCAACAACTAGTGATAAAGAATTTCCATCACCTTTTATAGGGTCTAGTTCAAATAATGGATGTGGTTTATCACTAACTGCTAATGCATCTGTAATAATTAATTCTTGTAATTGAAATTTATCGTCTATTTTAGTAGGGTCGGGTAATCTAAATGATAGATTGACAAAGTTACCTGAACATCTTGATATTCTTGAAAAAATAGTTTCAAAGAACTCTTTAATACTGTAGGTAACATCTGAGATTCTATCTGTTTTATTTGTTTTATTCTTTGTAGATTCTTCTCTAGCAGTATTTAATTCTTGAAATTTTAAATGTAATTCATCTACTACAAATCTTCTGCTTATTAATATGTATCTATGAGCAATACGGTCTCCTAAGAAACAATTAGATTTAAAGAATGAACCTCCTATTTCGAAATCCTTTCCGTGTCCTGCATTATTTTTATAATTTCCTGAACCTCTCCCCAAAAATAATACAGATGTAGGGTCTCCTGACCTAAACTTATTACCTAATTTAGATGCAGGAACTGATGAGAATGGATGCTCTTTTTCAAATGAAATTTTAAATTTAAATTTATTTCCACATTTATCATTAGTTGCTTTAATTATAGTTTTATTTATTAAATCTACAAGATACTGTAAAGATATATATTCGTGGGCATCACTACCTATACCTGTCCTCTCTTCCTTACTGTTCATGAATGAGGATATGAATGCCATAAAGGCATTACTGCCGGGGAAGTATTTATATATCTTTCCAATAGGATTTCCCCCTGCCATCCCCACCGATTTAGGTTCATACCCGTCACTGAACTGTGACGTTCTCTTTGAACCTCCCTCCTGCAAGTCATACATTATTTTAGTAATTAGACTCGAAACATTCTCAGTACCTGTATATACTAAACTACCATAGTTAAATACTTGATTAGGGAATATATAAGATATATCACATGATAGTACGTCAAGATTTGCTATAGCAGATGCAGGGCCGATTGCATTGAATCTACATATATACGTATTTAATTCAGTATTCGAATAGCCTCCTGCTATCACATATGCTCCAACTATCTTATTAGATACTCTACCTCTACCTCCATAATCAGAACCATTTCCCCATTCTATCGTTATCGGATTCCTATCCTTCTCTCTTCGTAGATATGCCTTTGAATAAGTTACAAATTCATCAAAAGAGAATACCTCAAATTCAACATCTATCTCTAAAGTTAAATTCATTTTTTCAGCCTTTCCCGTAACTCTCTTTATACTTATACTTTTTAATATAGCTTTTATAGGTCTATTAGTATCTTGATGGTCATAACTTTGCTCGTACCCTCCTAAATTAGATTCGAGAGATGGATACTTAGTATTTGGCATAGTTATTCTAGCCCATGCAGGTAATCTACGTTTATAATCACCACTTGGGTCTACTTTCCCATTTCGCATATCATAATGTAACTTTTTTCGAGTTGACATTATACTGTATGTAGTATCATCAAATTTTTGCCTAAGTAAGTCCATTTTCTATTAATTTTTGTATCTCTAACTCATCTATAGGGAAGGGGATTCTAAGTCTACGTCCTGATGGGACTGTAAAGCTACCCTTACCTAAATCATTTGCTCTCGCTATAACCCACCATAGTGTTTGGTCTTTGTAAAATTCAAATGCTAGTAAATCTAATCTATCCGAGTTCCTAGAATATATGTACAAATCGCTTTGTCTAAATGGTATGGACGGATAAAATGTAGAACTATATCTTTCATTATCTGTAGACTTATCCTTTATTTCTGATGCTAGTTTTCTATACCTGTTCATTAGTATTATGTTCTATTACTGAATATATGGAAATTAGTATCTGATGATGGCATTTTTTTACCTATCCATCTTATAGTCATATTAACAGTTGTTAACACAGGTAAATTATCTATCCAACTTGTTTTATCGTTTTCCCATTGGTAATCTAAAGAGTTTATATATCCAATTTCATCAATGTATATATCTCCAATTGTGAACTCTATGAAGTTACCTTGAAATCCTTTATTACCGGGAAAATAATTAGGTAACGTACCTTTTGACAAATCATCTAATTTATTAAATACCGATTGAGTATCTGAAATGCCTCCTTCCGCAACCACTGTAAAATTTAAATCTACGTCCTTTGCAAATGAAGCTAGTAATACTTTTGAATCAGCTCTTCCAATTTCTGTAAAATCTTGCCACTGAGGTGCAAATCTTGAAGATATAGTATTTAGATATGCAGGAAAATTAACTGTTAAATTTAATGGTCTAATTTTAAATTTTAATTGAGTAAATCTTGGTTTGGGAGATTTAGGACTATTTGGTGGAATAAATGATATACTTCTCGATTTTGCCATTTATATAGTTTTTTTAAGTTTTGATTTCAATTTACTTACCGTACCATCATCAAACTCAATAACCAATTGTGGAGACATTGATATATACTGTTGCATTACATTTAGTAATCTATCTAATTTATAATTAATATTTGTACCTTGTGACGTTGTATTGCTATCTTTATATGTAGGATTAGTTTCTGTATCAACATTCGATGTAGTCTTTGTTTTTATCGGATTGGAATTTATTTTGGTATCTACTGTTGCGTTAGATTTTACTGAAACATCTCCCAAAGTTTTTACATTTGTAGATATTTTAGACATATCTACAGATTGTAATGCCTTAAAACTATTAGCTAAAGATAGTATAGAATCTGATAGTTTAGTAATAGGGTCAGAATACTGTAATACTTTTTCTCCAAAATATCCAAAAGATAGGGCAAATGCTGCAAATCCAATTGATGCTCCTAGTAATCCTACACTTGCTATAACAGCAGATGCACTGAATAGTACTAGTGCAGGGCCTAATAATCCTATTGCAAGTACTCTTTCCATACTCATTGATTCTAAAGAACTCGCAAATGCTTGTATAGCAGGTGCTGCTAAACTTAATGCATATCCTAATGCTATAGCTGTTCCTACAAGTATACCTAAACCTAACAATGCCACACCGCTCATCATTATACTACCAAATGTAGCCAATGCCGTACCTAATAATGTTAAACCTGTAGCTGCCATAGGTGCTGCTAAACCTAATGCTGCCATACCAATTGCGGCAGGAATCGCAGCTATAAATCCAATAGATGCTAGTAATAATCCTACAGAGCCTAATAAAGCTTTACTAGAACCCATAGACCTAAGTCCTGATGCAATACCTTGTAAATTCTTTTTCAGCGTTTCTCCATCAATAGATGCCATAGCTTTAATACCTACCATAGCAGGTATCATAGCTGTGAATCCAACAGCTGTTGGAATTAGATTGACTGCTCCAAATAATACTTTTCCTTTACCCATAAATCCAAGTCCTGATGCTAAGTTCTTTAGGAAATCTTTTACATTTTGACCTGCTTTAGGTTTTATTTTATCTGAAGTTTGAGATGTATTTTGTATACTTTCATTTAATTTGTCAGAAATAGTTCCTTCTACATTTGGTGGTTTAGGAGCTTGTCCTTCTACAGTTGGTGCTGCACCTCCCATACGACTCGAAACTGCTCCTTTTACTGTATCATATATACCTTTAGCTTTTGTCTTCAAGGTATCCATATTAAGCATACTTGTGATGTTTCCAAATTTTAAATTTCCTAAACCTTTAAAAATTTTATGGATACCATATCCTGCTATTAAAATTTTTCCCAAATGCTCTAATGGATTAGCAAAACCATCTCCAAACTTCTTAACAGCTCCCGTTAAACCATCATCTATTATATCATTTATAAATTGTAATGGCATGAGCAAACCCTTGACAAAATAACCAATGCCCATAAATATCCATTCTACTACTTTTAAAGGGAATACTAATGCTGATATTATATTTGAAACAGTTTCTAATACAGGAACTAATGCTTCAACTACAGGTAGTACAGCTTTTATAAGTGCATTTTTAACTTTGCTTATTGCTACATCAAATCTTTCAGCTTGTTGAGCCTTTGATATTTCGGACTTCAATTGTCCTGCACTCATTTTCTCTACACCATCCAAAGTTTTTAAATGGTCTAAAGCATACTTCTGCTCCTCTTCCGATAATCCTGTTAACTTCTCTCGTATGTATAAACTTTTCTGTAATTCACCAACTTCCATACCAAATGCTTTTGCTAAAAGCATTCTTTGAGGTACTGAAGCTTTTTGGAACTCAGCATATGTACCTGATTGTTTTGAAATCTCTTGCATCATCTTCACGGTATCACCTTGAAGAGCGTAGTTTCTTGCAGCACTTACATCTATCAATTTACCCATAGCAACAGATGCTTCCATCTGTGCTGTTAAACTTCCTTGAACATCGAATAAATGGTCTTGTGTTTTTGCTGCTTGTGATAAGCTATATCCTAATTTACGAACTTCTATAGCTGCTTTTGCTGCCTCGATTGGCATTCCTGCAAAGTTAGTTGCTAGATACTCGGAATTGTCTACTAGGTCTTTTGCAATCACACCGGGTGCGAGTTTATTTGCCTTAGCCAAATTACCCACAGCAACTTGCATATTTCCCGCAATACTTTCATCAGCACCTAACTCCATAAAAGTACCCTGCAATTGAGAAGCAGTTTCAGCAGCATATCCAAATACCTTAGCAGCATCAGATATCTGAACCAATGTAGTGTCAGTTAACTGTGAAAATCTTCCATATTTTTGTATATATGCTGTTTGAACAGCAACTATATCTTCTAATGTAGATAGTTGATTATGAAAAGAAGTTTGTGCAGATAATGCATTCTTATACAAATCATATGCTTGTACCGATGCTAATCCTGTTTGAGCTTGTATACCTTTTGTTATCTCATTTATAGAACTAAGTAAACCGTGGACTGCTTTAAATGCGAATACCATCCCCCCGATGATAGGGCCCATCATACCGATATGACCCCGCATCACCTTCATACCTGCTGCTAAAGCTTTTATAGGGTCTTTAGTTTCTATAAAAGTATCTCTAATGGCTTTACCTGCATCTATAGAAATATCCTTAGCTTGTAAGAATGCTTTAGATATATTACCTCCTATAAAAGGTATTAGATTAGCAATAGCAGCATACTTAGTATACGATGAATCAACACTTCTTACATAATCTTCATATGCATCGTTTATCTCTCTTCTAACTCCTAACTCTGACTTTAAAGCATTCGTTGATTTTTTCTTATTTGCTATTTCTTCAGCAGCTGCTTTTGATAATGTAGTTTTGATATCATTTATTTCTTCATTAATTCGTTCTACATTAGCCGTGTCTTTAGCTTTTATAAATGCTTTTTTATCATTCTTTAACTCATTAAGTTTTTTACTTATTGATGAAACTTCTTCCGAAAATTCTACTCCACTTTTTACTAAGGTATCGAAAAACCCTGAATCAACTAGTGTCTTAGAATCTCCAATATCAATAAGTGATTGAGCTTTATCTAGTAATCTAACTCTTTCTCTTAATAATTGTATACTCAAATCTAAGTTATCAGCATTTTTAGATACTAATCCTATACTAGCTTGGTCTAAATTATTTATCTTATCTTTTATTGTAACATGCTCATCTAATTTATTTAGTTGTTCATTAAGCTTTTTTTGTAATATATCATATAAATATTTACTTTCCTCTAACTGCTCATTGGTTTCCTCCAATAAATCTCTTAGTTTTTCTACGGTATTATTATAATCTTCACCACTTACTTCTAAATTATTTAATATCTTTTGTAATTCCTTATACTTCTTTAATACATCAGCAATAGAACGTAATTGAGCTGCTGTTAATTTAGTATTTTCTTTAAAAAATTGCTTTAGTTTAGTTTGAAGTTGTTCAGTATCTGAAGCTATGTTCTTAGCCTCTTCTCTCGCTGCTTTTCCTAAATCTTCTATATCTTTTAAAGGATTTTTATTCTGTTTAGCCATTACTTAACATTAGGATTTTTTTTCTTTAATCTCCTTATCTCATCTTTGTAACGCTGTTCATTGAACTTTATATCATGTATCAACTCTTGTATTTCAGGGTCTTTACTTGCTGTATACATTCTCTGTAACATCTTCACTTGTTTACCAAATGAGAATAATGCTAGTATACCTGCTAAAAACCCCTCTTCCAAAATTTTTGAATTATGCTTGTTCATATAAATATTTTACTATAAATATAATATGAATACTATATTTAACAAATATTGCTAAATAATACTATCTTCTTTTAGTTTGCTTAGGATTTTCCTCTTTTACATACTTCTGTATCTCATCTATGTAAATACGTCTCACATAGACAGGAAGATTATATACTTCAGTAAATGATAATGAACCTTTGCTATTATAACTTATGTTTAGTAATTGTTTATAAACATCTAATTTATGACTTAATGTCAGGCCAAAAAAACTGTACCCCGATGGGAGCATTAATGCGAAAGGTCTCCCCTGTTTCTTTATCTGCCACCTCCACTGACAGATTTATACCGGGCTGAACCTCTTCAATATATTTTCGCAAAGCTCTTGCATCAGATGCTAATACATTCTTATCTACAAAATCTCTAACATACTTAGCATCATAATTACCATCTACTGATAATATATAATGTTTCAATTGTGTTGAAGATATTTTTGATAGTCCGTTAAATATTTTTTTATTTTTTTCTATGTCTTCTTGCAACTTTTTTTGGTCAATCTGTTTCAACATCTTAAATGTGATATTAACCTTAGATGATGGAAGTTCATACTTAAATTCATTTAGTCCAACAGTATCTACAAATTGGTCATCTAAGTATTTTAAACTTATTTCAGATAAATCAATAACTTCCCTTTGTTTTTTACCTGATGGAGTTTCAACATGAACATCGTATTCACTACCATATCCAAATATTCTTGCTGCTACGGTAATAGCATCGATGTCACCAACTAATAAATCATCTAATCGTATACCTTCGGTAACAATCAATGATTCTAAGAATTTATCAATT
>Ga0315909_10006664_pt1 | contig 13003 bp, 14 predicted proteins | sample LakEriMetagenome_11_FD_203527 | JGI IMG/M metagenome (GOLD analysis project Ga0315909, IMG submission 203527) | Freshwater fungal communities from buoy surface, Lake Erie, Ohio, United States - Buoy 2 MA125 | ecosystem: Environmental > Aquatic > Freshwater > Lake | place: USA: Lake Erie, Ohio...
CATGATTGGTGTGGCATCTACTGCACTAAAATACAGCGTGTTCAAATCCACGGGCACCACAGAAAAGTTTGTCAGTGCCAACTGGAAAAATCAATACATTGAATTTCGCAGTATGGGCGGAGACTACATTGACAACATAGACAAAATCGTCAATACTGTATATCGTTATGTTCGTGCTTTGGTTTCAGCCGCAGATCCTGAAATGGATCGCAAAGAATACATTTCTAAACTTTATAAATTGGTTCAAAAAGCCAACGAAGACCTTGCCGCACCGGATAGCATTGAGCCTGTAAACATGTTGATTACCAAATACCTAGCAGGACAGTTAGACAAAGAAGCCATTTCAAAATACACACAATATTTTAAACAAGCGGCAGTGAGTAGAAAAAATCCCAATGCTGAAAAACCAGCACATCCAGCCGGACAACTACAACGCTGGAGAGTTAAATTTCCAGATCGCGGAATAGAAATTATAGTCAAGGCACGCAATGCTGACAGCGCATTGACCATTGCTAGAAAGCAAAACTCATCTATTGCTCAAGCCGACGACAGTCAATTGACTGTGCTATCAATGGGCGTGGTCAACCCGCCTACACCAGCACCAGGACAAAACAATAATACAGGCACCTCATATGAAATTGTGTATCGCAGATCTAATCCACCGGGGAGAAGATTTGTATTTGTTGCTGATTCACCTGATCAAGCACAACGCAAATATAGCGACTGGTTGGCCGCTCAAGGTTTGCCTCCTGAAACCGAAGACTATGGTTATAGACAAATTGCAATAGCAGGATCTACATTAGATCTACAGCGCCAACGATCACAGGACACTGGATCAAGCAGTGGCGAATTTACCGGTTGGTGGAAGATCCTCGACGCCAACGACCAAGAACTGCATCGCTTTAACGGCATTGGCAACAGTCAAGCAGATGCCAATAGAACAGCGGCAGGCTGGTTGGGTCGTAATAGACCTGACATGGTTGGACAAGGCGTAGCAGTTGTTCCGGTAATGAACTAATATGAAAATCGCCGACTTAGAAGAAAATTTTCACGACGGCAAGAAACCTGGTCGCAAGGGCCTAGCCAAGAGAAGTGGTGTTGACTGCGGTAAAAGCGTTACGGACCTGAGAAAAATTGCCAAGAACAGTTCTGGCGAAAAGCAACGCATGGCACATTGGTGTGCCAATATGAAATCGGGCCGCAATTAAACAAAGTCTTGACAAGCCCCGGACAAAGGTGTTACAATGTTCAATATGAATCCTTACAAAACTGCTGTATTACATGCATGGCAAACCATACGACAATTAGGACCATGGAGTGTGGTCTGGGTTTCCATTACCGCGCTACTGCTGATTGCAGTCAAAGTTTATAATCCTGCTCCAGTAGAAAGCCTGAGGCTCAAGGGTTTTGACATGCTGTTGGCATCTGATGCTGAAACAGTCAGCGAGCAGGTGGTGTTATTGGACTTGGGCGAACGTTCTATGGAACGAGTAGGTCAATGGCCCTGGGACCGACGAGAACTAGCACACATTGTGGCACGACTGCGTGAACTCAAAGCCGCTGTTGTGGTAATGCCTATTTTAATGACAGAAAAGGACAGGCTTGGCGGCGATGATGCATTGTCCAAAGAGTTGGCCAAAACACCAAGTGTAATTGCACAAGCACCAACCAATCAAAACAAAAAGCCTGATGCAGTTCGACGCGGTGTGGCTGTAATTGGTGGTGATCCGTATACCTATTTGTTCACCTGGCCAGGCGCACTGGCACCTAGACCCGAACTGGCACAAAACGCCGGAGGGGTAGGAACTACCGCAGTGGCTCCTGAATTAGACGGTGTTGTTCGACGCATGCCATTGATTGTCAATGTAGCCAAGGAATACTATCCCAACGTTACACTAGAAACACTCAGAGTCTTTACCGGCGAAAAAAGTTATCAAGTAAAAATGAACGATGCCGGCGTTGAAAAGGTTCGTGTGGCAGGACAGCCCATTATTGACACAGACCCAAATGCCCGAGTATGGCTACGCTGGTCCAAAACCTTTCAGCGTATAGAGGCCGCAGACCTTGGTAAACGTGACGTTGATCTCAAAGACAAAATTGTAGTCATTGGATTAACTGCCGAAGGCCTAGGTGGTATCATTGCTACTCCCAGGGGTGAAATGTGGGCACATGATTTGCAGGCTATCAGTTTACAAACCATGCTAGATGGCAACAGCCCCAGCAGGCCTTGGTGGAGCAATGCGGCAGAAATTGGTGCCATTGTTTTGGTCACTGTTTTGGTTATCTTGCTGATGCCTAGACTGCCTATCTGGGCCATGGCAGTATTGTTGATTGCCACTGTTGGTGGTGTAATTCAAGCAGGTCTACAACTGTGGATGCACTGGAGTTTCTTGTTTGACATTTACTTTGTGGCCGCGGCCGCTGTGGTGATTTATGGACATGGCTTGTTTGTTCGCTTTGCTCGAGAATTCTTGCAGAAGCAACAGATCAAGAAACAGTTTGGCACTTACCTGAGCCCTGCCTTGGTGGCCAAATTGCAAAAGAATCCCGAACTGCTACAGTTGGGTGGTGACGAACGTGAACTGAGTATCATGTTCACTGACGTGCGAGGCTTTACCACTATCTCTGAACACTACGGCAAAGACGTCCAAGGCCTAACACAAATTATGAATCGCTACATGACTGCCATGACTGCCAAGATCATTGAAAACAACGGCACTCTGGACAAGTATATTGGCGATGCTCAAATGGCATTCTGGAACGCACCCGTGGATGAACCCAGGCATGCACACCAGGCCGTGAAAACAGCATTGGCCATGATGGAAAGTTTAGACAAATTCAATGAAGAAATTACAGCAGAAGGTATACCACCTTTTGGTATGGGTCTTGGCATCAATACTGCCGCCGTTGTTGTGGGTAATATGGGTAGCGATCAGCGTTTTGATTACACTTGCCTTGGCGACGGTGTTAATTTGGCGAGCCGACTCGAGGGCCAGTCTAAGCCGTATGGTGTCAAAATTGTTCTAGGCCAACGCACCGCCGAGTTGGTCAAGGATGAATATCCAGTGATTGAACTGGATTGTATTGCCGTCAAAGGCAAGAACATTGGTGTAAAAATCTACACCTTAGGCGAAACCGTCAAATACAAGCACAATAACTATCTTGAGGCTTATTATCGTGGTGATTGGAAGCGGGCTAGAAAAATTGCTGTGGAACTCAGCGAAGATTCTAAAGTCACTGTCCAGGACTACTATAAAAAGATGATAGAGCGTTTTGATGAGGGTCTCCCAGCCGAATGGGATGGCACTTATCGAGCAACCAGCAAATAAGGATAACCAAATACAATGGACGATATTGAACTGAAGGTCACAAAGATTATTGCAGAGTATCTTGATCTCAAAGAAGAATCATTTGCTCATCACGACAAATTCACTGACCTTGGTGCCGACAGTCTTGACGCTGTAGAATTGATCATGGCTGTTGAAGATGCGTTTGGTGTTGAAGTCACCGACGAAGAAGCACAATCGTTGACCACTACTAACGCCGTAGTAGAACTGTTACGTTCTAAACTAACTAAGTGATATGGGTGCAAAAAATCTAACATATCCTGAATCAACATCTCAGGCCTTAAGGCATGACGACTATTTCATACCTTTGGATTTAAAGTTAGATGCACAAGAGCGAGATCAGTTCTTTGAATACTATAAAACTGAATTCTTGCCCACTATTGATTTTAAAAAAGCATTGTATAGTCCAATGGGGAATGCCGCAAGGCATTTCCCAAAGACTGTGGCACAGACTCGAGAGTTCTTGAGCCGCATTGGTCTTACCACACGAAACTTGACTGTGTTTGTGGCGCCACCAACACATGATATCAATGATGCTAGAAATATTCATGTGGATTCAGTCAAGGACATCAATGGCAATGATATAATACTAGAAGCCAGACTCAGTTACTACGAAATGGCCGACACACCTGGGGTAGTTCGTTGGTTTCCCAAAGAAACAGAATACATGCACTATCGTGAACATATTCCAGGAAAACTTGAATCAAGCATTTGGACTTTGCCTTGGATTCAAGACTTGAAGGCCAATAAGGTCAACTGGGAAGATGTTCCTGATTGGGAGTTTGCCACAGTTACCAATGCACCGTCAGGCATTATTAGAACCAATATACCGCACCATGTTATTCAAGGTGGTGGTAATAGACTTACAATCAGTGCTCAGATTGTTTGGCCTACAGGAAGTCCTGTAGGTGTATGGGCACATATACACAATAACAAACACTTACTGGGAGTATAAGACACAACGTATGAAACACTATTTGTTCACCTATGGCATGTTAACCAACAGAGACATAATGTCGCCTGGCGCAAAACTAATTGGAGTAGGCCTACTAAAGGGTTGGGAATTTGAAATGCTGACCTTTGCTAATGTATTTCAAAGGTTTGACTCAACTGCTCAAGGAGTTCTTTGGGAAATTGACGATTTAATATTAGAAGAATGTGACTGGAGAGAAGGTTATCCCACCACCTACGACAGAAAACTAGTTACAGTCCGATGTGGCAAACGCAATTATCCTGCTTGGGTTTATACCTTGACTGAACGAGGTCGAACCCGTTATCGTAGAAATCCTACTTCGTATGATTATTATCAAAGTGTTGCAGAAGGATACGAGCAACACGGCGTAGATCTAGAACAGATTATCCGCGTAGGGCGACTAGACCCAGTCGCTTAAAAATCTGTATCCAAAGCCAACCAATATCAAACTCAAACCAGCGACGGCTTAGTTTAGGATTACCAGGTTCTAGGTGATGGTTGGCATGTAGTTCTTCGCCGCCAATAACAATCCCCCAAGGCATGATATTTCTGCTTAGATCACGATTGCCAGCCCGGTAGCCCCAGGCATGTCCAATGCCGTTGATTACACCAGCGGCCCAAAAAGGTATCCAGGCCATTTGCACCAACCACATTAAGGCGCCAACCCAACCAAAGATGGCGCAGTTGAGCACAAGGAGAATGCCAATGCCAAGTCTGGAGTGAGGAGTGTATATGTTGCGCTCCATCCAATCATCAGGAGTGCCACTACCAAATGTGCTAACCATTGCTTTATCTTTTGACGCTTCATGATATAATAATGCTCCTTGCCAGACCACACGCCCTAGCCCAAATACTGCCGGGCTATGTGGATCTCCTTCACGATCGCTAAATTTGTGATGCTTGCGATGTATGGCCACCCATTGACTGGTTACCATTCCTGTGGTCAACCAAAGCCAAAAACGCATGGCATGGCTCAAAATTGGATGGAAAGTCAGTGACTGGTGCGATTGTCCGCGATGCAGGTAAAGTGTAACGCATACAATGGTCATGTGCGTCATGACCAGGGTTAGTATTAGTTCTATCATTAACTACTTATTGCTAGAGCGACCAGACTTCTTTTCGGCTTCTTCTTCCAGTTTTTCTTCGTGACGCACACGTTCGGCTTCAATGACTTTACCGCGAAGCATCAACACAATGTTGATTTTTTGGTTAAGTCTAATCAAATCGTTGTCCAACATGCGAATACGATCAATGAGGCCAATCAGCACTTTATTGGCTTCACTGAGCACTGGTTTGATTTCCTGTGTGGCCCATTTCCACACATAAAAAATCAGATATCCCATGCCGCCTGCGGCCACAATAGGGAAACCGTATTTGTTGATCATTTCGACTACATCCATTATTCCACTCCTTTCCATACGCCCCAAGGATCCCAAATTTTCTTTGGCTTGACCTTGGGTTCGTGATAATACCAAATTGCCACTGAAACTAACACTAGGCATTCTAACATGTAGAATACCAGGAAAGATTCAAACAGCAGATTTAAATCCACAACAATGCACCTTGACTGCTGAGTAAGATACCAACTGCGGCCACACCAAAACTGGCATAGAACAGCGGCATGCTTACTGCTAAAATACTTGCCGACAACAGAACAATACTCAATTGATATGCTGTGTTGGCATAACCAATCCAAGGACTACGCAACTTGGCTTCGTCGCGCTCACGTTCTAGTTTGGCGGCCTTTTCAGCAATTTCTTTCTTGTCGGCTTCCATACGATCGCTCTCGGCTAAAAACTTTTCCTTGTTCTCTGGAATTCGTGCTTCTAATGCGCTGGTTTCATACAACACACTACGCACGTTCTTGGCTTGATACCATGACCATTGATTGTTGGCCGCAATGGTGTTGTTCAAAACTGTGCTGGATAGTTTGCCACCATACCAGGTGTTGACAGCAAGTAGCAGAGCAAATACGTTAATGACCAAACCTGCTTTGTCTTTGATCCGTGCTTCGCGCTCACTGCGACTGCCCGCTGGAGGCTTAGGAGCATCTGGATCCTTTGCGTCTTTGGTAAAAAATTTTAATAAGGTGTCGACTGCTGACATTTATTTTCCTTTGGGTGCTGTTTTGATTTTATATTCGCCTTCTCTAGAAGCCGACTTGTCACCAAAAAATCGCACGGCATAGTAGCAATACCATGCACGGAACCAGCCCATGCCATCTTCCTGGCACATCCAACGCATGGTTCTATCTGCAACTTCTCTGTAGGTGTTTTTGGGTAAATCTGTTTCGCGCATGAGTTGATACAGCGCATCATGCACCAATGCTCCGCGCATGAAGTCATGGGTGTCAATGGTTGGCCCTGACGGACCGTCCCAGGCATAGCCACGTTTGATGGTTAGATGCCCAGTTTTTGTAAGTTTGATATAAGGAGTATCAATGTCCCAATTACAAATTGGAACTTCAACTGTGTAATCTTCTACTAGTTGATATTTGTAGCCTTCTTTGTATTTGATCATCGTTTGTGTGGCGGGCGATAGCCATTCTTCATCATGACTCGCTCCATTCCTTCTATTCTAGATTCCAACTCTTTATTGGTTGTTGACAGTTGTGTGATTTTTAGTTTGTCTGATTTCATGTCTTTTATTTCTGACCAAACCCAAATTGAAATCAACATGGATGACCAGCCCACAATCCATAAAATTAAAAAGGTATTAAGGACTAGGTCTGTGCTCATTTTAGCCTACCAATGGTCTAAAAACATTGACAACAGGGCGCCATGCCCACTCAAATCCCACAACAACTCCAATAACAAAACCAGCAACAGCACCAATGGCAGAAAACTTCAGTAAATCCCTGTCAGACCAAATGTATTCTGATCTGTTGTAGGGATTAACCGTATTTTTCATCAACATTGATTTGAATTTGCTTGACAACATCTTCTGCTCCTTGTCTAACAAAGGCCACCAAAGGATCTACCTTTATCAGCCTGACACGACCATTGACGTTTTTTAATTCAAAATAATCGCCGCTTTTCCAACCTAACTTGTCTATGTTAATTTCTTCGTCTAGTGTAATTCCACTAGGACTTAGATCCCAACTGTAGTCAACGTATAGCATCAATCTCTCCTGGCATCGTTTTTACCATCCGCTCGTGCCAGTCTATCAAGATCAGGTTTTACGCCCAGGGCCGAAGACACAAGAGTGTCAATACGCACCACGTCGTGATTCATTGTTTTTACTCGATTGTCTAAGGCTGTGATAATACCTGACAGGCCCTGCACTGAACCCATGACACCAGCCAGAATAAACTTCAAAGTCAAGAACACAAAATATCCTGCGGCTAGGGCAGATGCAATAGGAAAGCCGACTTCGGCTACCAGTTTAAAAAAATCCATGATGAGTGGCTCCTCAAAAATAATACACCCATATTTAGGTATAACCAGTGATTTCTTTAACGGCTATTTTTTTACTAAATAGAGCCAGAGACCAAAACCGCATTAACGGTAAATAGACCTATGAAATTCCGCGATTTAATCACCGAAGAAGGCGACTCAGCAGGCACCGTAAGCACGGACATTGCTGGCTTGACCTATCCTCTTTTTGTGCGAGGCACCACTCGCAGACAAAAAAGAAAAAATGCCAGGGCCGCAGTAGGTCAAGATATGGATTCTGGCAAGCATTTAGGCATCATTGGTCGCGGAGTATACGAGAATCTTGACGAAGCCAGCATTGCTACCATGCGTGACTATTATGCAGGGAAAGGCGACGGCCAGGATCCTAACAAACTCAGTGTCATGCGTAATTGGTTTGCACAGCATGATACACATGAAATAACTCGCATTGCGAAAAAAATACAAAACAGAGAAAAGTTACTACCAGATGAATTGGTTCGCTATAATGAGTGGATGAAACGCAGAGAAACACAACTAATCAGAGTGCGTAAAGAAGCACATGTTGTTGATCACACTGATGTAATCTATCGTTTAGATCATGCCAATCCCATGGACGACACCGAAGTTCTAGTGCTGGGTGGTGCTGGACGTTACAGCCTTAAAGGTCTCAGAGATAAGGCTCGTAGAGAAGCACAGCAGATAGCCAAAGAACTTGATTCCGAACACGGCGATGCTTTCCGACGCAATTCAGAAAACATCCGAACACTGACCAACACTTTGAACACCATTGTGGCGGCCTACAATCAACTTGAACGTATCCGTCAGCGGGGTGGTGCAAGAAGTCGTGGCATACGCCGAGAACAGGTTGAAGTTGTCAAAGAAGGTATTGCCGTGCTTGAACGTGCATGTCAAAGTCGTGTGCAGGAAAAAGCACCGCCTGGCTTTGATAAAAAGTTATACAAAGAGTTGATTGATCGTTACGGCGAAACTAGCCGTGCATACGCCACGATGTGGACGATACATAATAAAACAAAAGGAAAAAGCAAATGATCCGCATCCAGTTGATCACTGAAGGACAAGTTGTCAAGCAAATCTCAAGTAGAGTTCACGAAACAGTGGTGCTTGAACAACTGAAAAAATATCCTGGCACCGTAGATGAAATCATCTACGAAGGCGAAATGTCCGAGGACGCCAAGGCCATACTACAAAAGGTAGCCAAGCGAGTAATTCCAGCCGCTATGGCCGCTGGCATTGCTTTGGGTAATGCCAACTCTGCTCAGGCCCAAAATTATTTTCCTGGAACCAATCAAAGCATTGGTCAACATGTTGCAGACATTTTCAACCCCAACTACAGAGAAATTCAGCGCCAACGCAAGGCTGAAAGAGACACACGTCGCAAAGAACAAGATGCATATCATAGAGAAATTCGTCGTGCTCGTGTAGATCAAGCACGTCAACAAGGACGACAGGATTCCAGAGCATATTCAGGATCAGAAATGCCCAGCGGCACCAAGGTCTATGATCAAGCACGACTCAGCGGTGATGGCCGCCATATTATTCTTTATGACCTTGATCATAGAGTGATTCGTATTGATCGCACTGGCACAGAGTTTATTCCTGCTGACAGTCAACGTCTAGCACACTACATCACACGTGGTGGACAAGTTTATTATGTGCGGCATGCGGCCACAGCAAGAACAGAAGGTGTAGAAGGTATCGTTGAAGATCCTACTGTAGGAACAATTCCTGCCAACGGTGGCGGCATCAGTGGTAGCACCATCAAGCCAACAGGCACAAAAGGTCCTACTCCCAATACACCCAACAAGACCACTACCCAACAAGACACTGATGATGAACAGGCAGGTCTAGAATTGGACAAAGATCACGGACTAGACAAACAAACACTTGATGCAATTAAAAAGGCCGGCGTTGCTGTTGACATCAAAGAAGAACAACCCAGCAGACTAGAACAGCGTATTCGTGGTGTCAGTGAATCTGTCAATGAAGGCTTCACTGACGCAAAACTACAGGATATCTTAGACAAGCACGAAGCCAGTTGGCAAGCGTTCAAGTCTGGTGGTGACATCACTGACAACGAACAGTTCTATGATGAACTCTTTGGTTATTTTATGGACAGCGGCGAAATGCCCTATGGAGTGGCCAAAGCACGTGATGGTGACCCTGTAAATTGGATTACAAATGCGCTGGATCGATTGGCCGGCAATGAGGAGATTGGTGAAATGAAAGATGATGACATGGATGTTGATCAGGCCAGTGCCGCAGATCAAGCCAGCGCAGATAAAAATATTATCATGCAGATTCGCAAGGCTGCAGACTATGAAAAGCCTACAAAGATTAGTCTAGATGACGGCACCGGTTTTGTTCTTGATGCTAGAAAAGCCAAGAAGATTTTAAACATGTTTGATCAACTCAAGCCTGATTCCAAAGCACTGATGCAACAGGTATTAAACAAGCAAGATGGTATCAAACAGATCCTTGGGCATCTGGGTGAAAGTGTCACTGAAAGCGGCATGGAAGCCAGCCTACAGCGTTATGTTGACGAGTATCCTGAAGAAGTGTCTGATAACCTTGAAGCACTAAGAGCCAAGGCCGAAGAAGAAATGGCTGGCACACGCAACAACTGGGGTATTGGTCAACTGCCTGATGGAAGATTTGTTCTTGCACTCATGGGTTCACTGAAGAAGTGGAGTCTTCCTATCAAAGCACAGGCTTCTGTCAACGAAGCACCTAAAAATGTTGCTCAATACACAAGCCTGGCAGATGTTTATCCTGAAGGCTCAACTGAAATTTGGTATTGGAAAGAAGACTTTGCCAGAGACGCAATGATGGGTGCCAAGTTCATGACCAAGCAAGGTGTCATGCCAACTCCTGACTCAGTGCCCAACAACTATGTGTTGATTGGCAAAATCCGCGAAACCAACCCAGACAAGATTTTCCACATGATGCAGGGAGAAATCTGGAGTCCAGAAGGTCAAGCCAATGCCATGATCAGATCATCCGGCACTGGACATACATCAATGAGCGTGGGTGACATCATCCATGTTGGCAACAAATGGTTGATGGTAGATCGCTATGGTTTCCATGCCCTAGGCGATGAACCTTTGGAAGATTCAGTGCAGTTTGAAAGCACATATTTTGATGCTAAAAAGACAGCGGCCGTGATGGCTGACCGTATCATTTATGGAATTTTTAACAAATGAAATTCAAAGAAATAAAAGAAGCACATCCTAACAGCAAGATATATGATCAATGCTGGGATGGTTATCGTAAAGTGCCAGGCACCCTCAGCGGCGAAAAAGGCAGTTGCGAAAAAATCAGCAACGAAGCCTATGACGCCTGGGATGAAGCCGATGTATGGTATCAATTTGACACCTCAACTAAAAAACTAAAACAAAAAACGTGGTATCATGCACAAGAGCGTGAGGCCCGTGCCAATGGTTGGCACGATTCACACGACAAGGCCATGCGAGCACACGGTTATTTCCCCAGCAAGTTTAAAAAGGGCGAGTATGTCATCAAAGGTGCAGATGACAAATGGATCAAAGTTTATCCTTATGCTGATAAAACTGTAAAAGAATTTGCTCCTGGTAATGGCGGCACGCCTCCGCGTGGTCCTAAAACTCCAGGTGGCGATCCTTGGGGCGGCAATGATGGTCCTGGTGATGATCCTTACAGCAGACCTGAACCCAAGCACTATAGTCGTAGCATAGATTTCTTTGGTCGATTTGAAGCAGATCATTTTGATGATGAAGTGTTTGACGAAAAAACTGGTGTATTCAAAGGTTATTGGGATGACGAAGAAGGCCGTGTGCAAATTGCCTACTTTAAATTTGACGAACCCACACGCACTGGCAGTGACGATCCTGGCATGGGATGGTATTATGAGCCTGCGTCAGATGGCAACAGTAACAACACCAGTGCCAAACCCGCTGTTGACATGTCTGCACAGCGCAAACAACAGGAATTAGGCATGATTGATGCATTTTTAAAATCCGGAAAAAAACCACAACCAGGCAGTCAAATTCACAGTTTAATGAAAAAGCATGGTCTGGCAGAAGGACGACCAGGGCACGAAGAATTCGACAAAGGTTACGCAGATGCACAACGAGGCATTGACAAGAACCCTTTCAACCCAAATAGTCCAGCATACAATCAATATCGCAAAGGACAAGAGGCATATAAGCGTAACTTTGGCGAAAGCGTCAAGCAAAGTGTGGCAGAAGGCTCAGAAGAACACGATATAGTAAATTCTAGATTACCAATCAAGCACATAGAAAGAAAATTACAAGAAGCGGGTCTCGAAAAAGACATTCGTATCTTTCTACAATGGGCAATTGACAACGGTAGTGCTTATATTGAAGATGCCATTGAACTTGGCGAGAAAGCAAAACTTAACGATCCTCAATTGTTAATTGGGTTACATAGACTTAAAAAGATATCGGGACAAGGTGTGGCGGAAGGCTATAATTTAGGTGGTCTAGAACAAGGCAAGTATTATCTTCACAGCATATACCAGAACAGTCAAATTTTTATGGATCCTGTATCAGGCGACCCTATGTCATTTGACAATTATGATGAAGCAGAAAGTTTCCACAATGGATTGGGCGGCAGAGAGCATGACGAATATCAAGTATCAGTATTCAACCAAGGAAAGTTACTACCCGCAGATCAAGGTGTGGCGGAAGGTTTCGATAATGATCCCACAGGACCTGCAACATGGAACGGCCATAGAGTCGTTGCTAATAGAAGAACTCCTAAAGGAGATTTTCTAATACTTCAAAATAAAAACGACGGCAAATACGAAATTCATAAACAAAATCCCGGCGTTGTTGGGGGCTTAGAGTTTGTGTCCGTCCATAAAACTCCTGATGAGATGCAGTCTGCTTTTAAGAAATTAACTGGTATTGACGAAAGCAATCAAGGTGTGGCGGAGGCTTCACCACGTGTGGATTCGCTTGTTACTGATGCACTAAAAATAATGCGTGGTGCAGAAGTAAGTGATGCTGTATCAGCATTAAAGACTGTGCTGGGCGATAGAGAATACAACAGTCGCCGTGGCCATTACAATTTCTATGTTAGACAACTGATGGATATGTATAATCAGCAAGATATAGCGGAAGGCAGCGAGTTTGGTGCTTACTACCATGAGCAATTGGCACAAAAAGTCTTTGATGCTGATCCAACCTTAAACAATGAAGATGCAATTTTAAATAACGGATATGCCATTGCCAAAAAAGAACTTGGCGCCAGAGCACAAGGTATATTC
>Ga0315909_10006666_pt1 | contig 13001 bp, 9 predicted proteins | sample LakEriMetagenome_11_FD_203527 | JGI IMG/M metagenome (GOLD analysis project Ga0315909, IMG submission 203527) | Freshwater fungal communities from buoy surface, Lake Erie, Ohio, United States - Buoy 2 MA125 | ecosystem: Environmental > Aquatic > Freshwater > Lake | place: USA: Lake Erie, Ohio...
AAGTGGAAGCTCAGGTTCTAGTGGAAGTGCCGGTTCATCTGGTACTTCAGGAACAAGTGGAAGCTCAGGAACATCAGGTTCTTCTGGAACATCAGGTAGTTCAGGTTCTAGTGGAAGTGCCGGTTCTTCTGGCACCTCAGGAACTAGTGGAAGCTCAGGAACATCTGGTTCTTCAGGAACAAGCGGTTCATCTGGTACTTCAGGAAGCTCAGGAACATCTGGTTCTAGTGGAAGTGCTGGTTCGTCTGGTACATCAGGAACAAGCGGAAGTTCAGGAACATCAGGTTCTTCTGGAACATCAGGTAGTTCAGGTTCAAGCGGTTCTTCAGGTAAATCTGGTTCTTCAGGAACATCTGGCTCTTCAGGTACTTCTGGTTCTTCAGGAACAAGCGGTTCATCTGGCTCAAGTGGAAGTGCTGGCTCATCTGGTACTTCAGGAAGCTCAGGAACATCTGGTTCTTCAGGAACAAGCGGCTCATCTGGTTCTAGTGGAAGTGCCGGTTCTTCTGGCACCTCAGGAACTAGTGGAAGCTCAGGAACATCTGGTTCTTCAGGAACAAGCGGAAGTTCAGGAACATCTGGTTCTTCAGGAACAAGTGGCTCATCTGGTTCTAGTGGAAGTGCTGGTTCATCTGGTACTTCAGGAAGTTCAGGTTCGAGTGGTTCTTCAGGTAAATCTGGCTCTTCAGGTACTTCTGGTTCTTCAGGAACAAGCGGTTCATCTGGTACTTCAGGAAGCTCAGGAACATCTGGTTCTTCAGGAACAAGCGGCTCATCTGGTTCTAGTGGAAGTGCTGGTTCATCTGGTACTTCAGGAAGCTCAGGAACATCTGGTTCTTCAGGAACAAGCGGCTCATCTGGTTCTAGTGGAAGTGCTGGTTCATCTGGTACTTCAGGAAGCTCAGGAACATCAGGTAGCTCAGGAACGTCTGGTTCGTCTGGCTCAAGTGGAAGTGCTGGTTCATCTGGAACATCAGGCTCTTCAGGGACTAGTGGAAGTTCAGGTTCTAGCGGTAGCTCAGGTTCTTCAGGTCGGTCAGGAAGTTCAGGTACATCAGGTTCATCTGGTACTTCAGGAAGTTCAGGAACGTCTGGGTCATCTGGTTCGAGCGGAAGTGCTGGTTCATCCGGAACATCTGGTTCTTCAGGAACATCAGGTAGTTCAGGAACTAGTGGAAGTTCGGGCTCGAGCGGTAGTTCAGGTTCTAGTGGTAAATCTGGTTCTTCAGGAACATCAGGTAGTTCAGGAACATCAGGTAGTTCAGGAACAAGTCCCATAGCAAATATTTACGATGAGGGTGTCCTAATAAGCTCCGCGGCAACAGGAATGAACTTCGTTGGTTCTGCGGTTACGGCAACAATGTCAGGTTCTGTAGTGACTGTTAGTGTTGTTGGTAGTGCTTCAGAAACTAACGTACTTTCGGGTATTACAATTACAGGAACACAAAATAGTGTAAATAAAACATTCACATTAGCATCAGCACTTCCTGCAGGTTCACAACATCAATTCTTCATCAACGGACAATTACAAACTTATGGTGCGGACTACACAATATCAGGAACAACACTAACAATAGACCCAGACAGGCCAGCACCAACATCAACAGACGTATTAATATTATATGGAAGTCTCGGTTTAACCGTATCAACGGGTATTCCTGGTACATCAGGAAGCTCAGGTTCAAGTGGTTCTTCAGGAACAAGTGGGTCGTCTGGAACATCAGGAAGTTCGGGAACAAGTGGTTCTTCAGGTTCATCGGGAAGTAGTGGTTCTTCTGGTTCATCAGGTAAATCAGGTAGTAGTGGTACAAGTGGTTCATCTGGTACTTCGGGTAGTTCAGGTACTTCAGGCTCGAGCGGAACTTCTGGCTCTTCGGGAAGCTCAGGTACGTCAGGTTCAAGCGGTTCCTCAGGTACATCAGGTTCAAGTGGTTCATCAGGCTCAAGTGGTACTTCAGGTAGTTCAGGAAGTTCGGGCTCATCTGGAACAAGTGGTTCTTCAGGAACAAGTGGCTCATCAGGTACAAGTGGTTCTTCAGGTTCTTCGGGTACATCAGGAAGTTCAGGTTCTTCGGGGACTAGCGGTTCATCAGGTTCATCAGGAACATCCGGTTCATCAGGTACTTCAGGAAGTTCGGGAACTAGTGGTTCTTCAGGAAGTTCGGGAACTAGTGGTTCTTCAGGAAGTAGTGGAAGTTCTGGTTCAAGTGGTAAATCAGGTTCTTCAGGAACATCTGGTTCTTCAGGAACATCTGGTTCTTCAGGTACGAGTGGTTCATCGGGAACAAGTGGTTCATCTGGAACATCGGGTTCATCAGGTTCTTCTGGTACAAGTGGTATTAATGGTTCATCAGGTTCTTCGGGTACATCTGGTTCATCAGGTACGAGTGGTTCTTCGGGAACTAGTGGTTCTTCAGGAAGTTCGGGAACAAGTGGTTCTTCAGGAAGTAGCGGAAGTTCGGGTTCAAGTGGAAAATCAGGTTCCTCAGGAACATCAGGTTCATCGGGAACAAGTGGTTCATCGGGAACATCTGGTTCTTCAGGAACATCTGGCTCTTCAGGTACGTCAGGAAGTTCAGGCTCTTCTGGTACAAGTGGTATCAATGGTTCATCAGGTTCTTCGGGTACATCAGGTTCTTCAGGCACGAGTGGTTCATCGGGAACATCCGGTTCTTCAGGAACATCTGGTTCTTCAGGTTCTTCTGGTACAAGTGGTATCAATGGTTCATCAGGTTCTTCGGGTACAAGTGGTTCATCAGGCACGAGTGGCTCTTCAGGTACGAGTGGCTCTTCAGGAACAAGTGGTTCTTCGGGAAGTAGCGGAAGTTCGGGTTCAAGTGGTTCATCAGGTACGAGTGGCTCTTCAGGTATATCAGGTTCTTCAGGAACAAGTGGTTCTTCAGGAACATCTGGCTCTTCAGGAACATCTGGCTCTTCAGGAACATCTGGTTCTTCAGGTACTTCTGGTGTTTCACCAACAGGTCAAATTATACTGACTGCTGCGGGGAGCTGGCCATCAATCACTTCAGGTGCTCAACTACCGACACAATCAGAAACTACAACGAATGACGTTAATTTCTATTATGTTGGATTCCCTGATACAACACAATTATTTACAAACTGGTCGATGGCGTTGCCATCAGACTATGATGGTGGAACAATCACCGCAGTCTTCTATTGGGCAGCGAATACCGCTTCAACAAACAGTGTTGTTTGGGGACTTGCGGCACGGGCATATGCTGATGGGGACGTACTAGACCAAGCCTTTGGTACGGCTCAAGAATCCACTGACGCAAATAACGGTACTGACGATGTTAATATCTCAGCAGCAACACCTGCAATAACAATTGGAGGTTCACCTGCGGCAAGTCTGTACGTACAATTTAGAGCTTATAGAAACCCAGCTGCTGCGGGTGATACCTTAGCGGCAACAGCGGAACTGTTGGCAATAAGGATAACATATACGAGAGCTTAATATATGGCATTAGAATTTTCACATGGTTCGATACAATGGTTAACAGCCAGTGCAGTGGGAACATTATATACCGTTAGCGGATTGAGTTTCCAGCCAAAGGCTTTACGTTTTTATTGGGTGGGTTTACAATCGAACTCACCAACATCGGCATCTTCACAAGCGGTTGATGAAAGGAGAGGTGTTGGATTTGCAGTTGGCACCGCAAATAGAAGAGCGATTGGTTCGTATAGTCAGGACAACGCCGCTTCGGCAAACTGTGGTGTTGTTGCAACAAGTACAGCGGTTGTGATAACTGTAGATGGTAATGGAGCAATAGATGGATTACTTGATTTGAATAGTATAACCGCAGACGGATTCACACTCATCGTTGATGACGTTGCTATCGCAAACATAACAGTATTTTGGGAAGCTTGGGGTGGGGAGGATATCACAGTTGCGGCAGTTGGTGATATTGCGGAACCCGCAGCAACAGGAACACAGAACTATACTGTTACAGGTTTTGATTCTACAGGACGGAATCAGGTTGTAATGTTTGCAGGATGTCAATCAACAGCCGCAGTGGGTACAGGACAAGTAAACGACTCAGGTTTTTGTGTAGGTTTCGCATCAAATGCAACAACTACAGAAAATATAACTGTATGTGGAAATTCTGATGACGGCTCTGGAACTATGGATACAGACGGATATTGTATCCAAGGTGAATGTTTATCAATGATTACAGTTGCTGGTGGTAACCCAAATGCGAGAGCAACACTATCTGCTTGGGGAACAAACCAGTTTACCCTCAACTGGTTAGCAAGAGGTGTCACAAATAGGAGATACGTTTATTTGGCAATAAAAGGAGGTTCATGGTATTCATCTTCCACCACAATTGCAGGAAACACACTCAACTCAACAACAACAATTGGAGATAGACCTTTCAATATACGGGGGACATCTCTAATAGGTAGAATGACCGCAACACAAACAGCAGGAACATCAACAGCCAATGATAGAATAGGGTTTGGTTCCGGATTATCAACAGCCTCAAGAAATTCAGCTGGTGTTTTAGACGTAGATGCTTTAGGTACATCGAATATTAATACAACATTACAATATGCAAGTGTGTTGGCGTATCCGAGTACTGCAGGTGCACTTCAAACCGCATATGATATTAGTAATTTGAATGCTAATAGTTTAACGTTGATAACTGATACTGCGGGTGGTGTGGCGAACGAATGGATAGGGTATATGGTATTCGGTGATGAAAGAAAGCCAAGAACTGTATCGGTTGGACATCCATTTATAATATAAAATTTGGAATAAAAAAAAGGAAAGATATTTATTTTAGATGATAACAAGAATAGGTACATATTCACAAATCAAAGGAAGTAGTTGGAAACTTCCATGTAGAGTAGCAACAACAGGAAATATCACTCTGAGTGGTTTACAGACCATAGATGGTGTTGCGGTTGTTGCAGGTGAAAGAGTACTTGTAAGAGCACAAAGTACTGCTAGCGAAAACGGTATCTATATTGTTTCGAGTGGTGCATGGACGAGAGCTGTTGATATGTCGATAAGTGAAGACGCTTTTGACGGAGCTCAAGTTTTTATAAATTCTGGTCTTACAAACGCTGAAACTGTTTATGTTTTAACGAGCGATGACCCGATAGTTTTAGGAACAACAAATTTAGTTTATAGGAAAGTAGAACTTTCAGGTACTTCAGGTAGTTCTGGAACATCAGGTTCAAGCGGTTCTTCAGGAAGTTCAGGTAGTTCAGGTTCGAGTGGAACTTCGGGTTCGAGTGGTTCAAGTGGTTCCTCAGGTAGTTCAGGCTCTTCGGGTAAAAGTGGTTCATCAGGAACTTCAGGTAGTTCTGGTACCTCAGGTTCGAGCGGGACCTCCGGTTCAAGCGGTTCATCAGGAACCTCAGGTTCAAGTGGTTCGTCAGGCTCAAGTGGTACTTCGGGGTCAAGCGGTTCTTCAGGTTCTTCTGGTACCAGTGGTTCAAGTGGGTCAAGTGGTTCTTCAGGTAGTTCAGGTTCTTCGGGTAAAAGTGGTTCATCAGGTACATCGGGTAGTTCTGGTACGTCAGGTTCTAGTGGAACCTCTGGCTCATCTGGCACATCTGGTTCCTCTGGTTCATCTGGAACATCTGGAAGTTCAGGTTCATCTGGTACTAGCGGTATAAACGGTTCTTCGGGTTCATCAGGAACATCTGGTTCTTCAGGAACATCAGGTTCCTCAGGCTCATCAGGAAGTTCTGGTTCGAGTGGTCGGTCAGGTTCTAGCGGAACATCTGGTTCTTCAGGAACATCTGGTTCTTCAGGAACATCTGGTTCTTCAGGAACATCTGGTTCTTCAGGAACATCTGGTTCTTCAGGAACATCAGGTAGTTCAGGCTCAAGTGGAAGCGCTGGTTCTTCAGGAACATCTGGTTCTTCAGGAACATCTGGTTCTTCAGGAACATCTGGTTCTTCAGGTTCTTCAGGTACATCAGGCTCCTCAGGTTCATCTGGTAAATCAGGTTCTTCGGGAACATCCGGTTCTTCGGGAACATCCGGTTCTTCGGGAACATCCGGTTCTTCGGGAACATCTGGTTCTTCAGGAACATCTGGCTCATCTGGTTCTTCCGGCACATCTGGAAGTTCTGGTGCATCGGTAACAATAAACAACAATACAAACAATTATGTTGTTACTGCGACAGGCACTGCAAACACATTACAAGGTGAGGCTAATTTACAATTCGATGGTACAACATTAACAGTCACGGGAGATGTTGTTGCTACTACTAAATCTTTCGACATAGTCCACCCAACAAAACCAGGTTGGAGACTTAGATACGGTGTTTTGGAAGGACCTGAACATGGCGTTTATCTCAGAGGAAATACTACTAACAAAGAAATATTATTACCTGACTATTGGATGAATTTAGTTTATAGTGATTCAATAACAGTACAATTAACACCTATTAATAATACAATTGTTCACTTCGTAACGAAAATAGAAAACAACATTGTTTATATAGATTCTGCTAATGGAATTATAAATGCTTCATTTTTGATAATTGCAGAAAGAAAAGATACAGATAGATTTACAATCGAATATCAAGCACCTGAAGTATTATCGATGTAAATAATCACTTCAGTATAATATTCTAAAAAGTGTTCATTATATAAATCCCACTTTATATTGACACCATCTACGGAAAATACATTCACCTTTTCGAAGAAAGGTAAAAAATCATCTCTAAAATCTCTGAACTTAGATTTCATTTCTAATGAACCTAAATGCCATTCTCCTACAATATATTTTACATTGGTTTTGATAAAATCTAAGTTATCGATATTGAAAATATAATACTCACCACCCTCACAATCTGTTTTCAAAAAATCTATATTTTCGATATTATATAGTTTGAGTAAAGTATCGAAGGTTATTGATTCCATGATGTCCCCACCTCCGAAAATCTTTAGGTTCTGTTCAATCGAATTGGTATTGGAAATACCTTTATTTATGGGAGTTACAGGATAACCTCTTGTGTTTCTGATTAAAATTGGAAATTCGATTTGGCTTGGTTCCAAACAATATACGTGTTTGGGTTTTTTGTGTAAAATACTGTAAGTAAAGGGACCGTTGCTGGCACCAATATCCAAAACAATATCTCCTTCACTTACTGTGAAAAACTTTTCATATAAACCTTGTAAAAATATTTCTCCAATAATATGTTCTTTATGGAAAAGACCATCACCCGAATCCATCCAACCCCAATCAAAATTATCTAAACTTAATTTATCCATACTTTTAATTTTTCAAATACCATTTCAGGTGTTATTGTCTTGTGACATTCGAATTGTCTATCTGTGTCTTGATGTCTTGGACACCAATACCAATCATTGTAATCAAACTTGAATTCTTTTCCTACCAAATTCCAGCATCCATGACAAACTTTTTTGTCTGTTATTCTAATATAATCAGGAGTTGACAAATCGATTTCGTGCCAATCTTCGGAAAAGTTTGAAATCATACATACAGGTTTTCCAACGGCATGTGCTAACCAAGTTAAACCTGAAGATAGACCAACAAAAAATTCACAATGTTGAATTAGTTTAATAACTTCCTCTAAACTAAGTCCGAGTTTTTTTACAGATTTTACAGGTACAAAGTTATAGAATGGTGGTTTTCCAAAATCTAAGTGAAAATCAACGCATACGGGGGTATATCCGGCCTTTCTTAACATACCACAAAGGTTATTCCAATTGGATGAAAATTGGTGGTCTTTTATACCATTCGGGTGGTTCCAAAACTTGAGTTGAGCGGTAGAATGGGTACTAATACAAACGTATTTGTTTTTGATTTGCCTTTCTGAATTCGGTACATCAACAACAGGTCGTATGTACTCAGCATTTTGAAAACCAAGTTGTTTTGCAAATATCTGTTGAAGTGGAAGTGAGTGGTCTTCGTGTACCAACTTTATATGTTTATCCACTTCTATTTCAGTCCCTGGTGCAAGAAATTTGATATCAGGGAAACTTTTTTCAAACAATTTTGATAAAGATGTTTTTTGTAACATGAAATATACCTCATATCCGTAGTTCACCCTAAATCTTTCAAGATATGGCATGATAACCAAAATATCACCCAAACCAGCTGAGTTATCCGTAAGTTCAACAAGACACTTAATCATAATTTCATTTTTTCTATAACCATTTGTGGTGTAATTGACCTCTGACAAATATGTTGTTTTTTAGTTCCTTTGTAAACAGGACACCAATCCCAATCACCTGAATCGAAAACAAATACTTCATCATTCCAACATGAAATGCAAACATTCGGATTATGAATCCTTGTTACATTTTCTGTAAACTCATGACCATCTTTTGCAAACCCGTTAATCATGTAAGTATGTTTACCAATAGCCCAATTCAACCAAGATAGTCCTGAACCCAAACCAACAAATGCAGATGCTTGATTTAGATAGTTAATCACAGATTCTAGTGGTTCACTAAAAACATTAGTAACTCCATCAATATAGAATGGGGTTTTGGTTAGTGTTACCACTTCATACCCCTTTTCTTTAATCATCTTTGAAAGTTCAACCCAATATTCATATCTCCACTCTTTGCAACCCGATGTTGCCTGTGGACCGAATACAACATATTTGTTTTTGTTCGGACTTTCCATATCAGGTATGTTGATACCATAGTTTAATTCCTTGAAATCTAATCCCAATATATCTGTCGCGGTGAATTGTAGTGGGTGTAAATTTACCTGATTCGGATTTCTGTCATAGTCTTCCCACTTACCATTTTTCCTGAACCAACCTAATCTATATACAGATTTACAATTGTGTGACTCACCGGGTTTGATAAACTTTATATTTTTATACTCTTTCAAACCTTCGAATAAATTATTATGGAAGGTCGACATTATCACATTACACTTATGTTTTTTTGCAAACTCAACAGAGTAAGGTACCCAAGCTAAAGTATCACCCAAAGATTTCGATTCCATAGAAATCAAAACATTTTCACCTTCCAATTCTAGTTCATCTAACACTTCACCATTTATTCTAATTTGCCATGGTATATAGTATTTTTTACCACAGGCAACCCACATGTTATTTCTTATGGTTTCAGAATGGAGAACATCACCTGTATCTTTATTAACAAATTCAATCAAATAGATTCTATCTTCATCACCCAATATTTCAACTCTCGGACCATCCAAATATGTAACTACTACCTTGTTTTTCTTGAAGGACTTGATTTCAGTTTGAATATTTGAGACTCTTTTCATGAAATCTTCGATTGCGTTAAATCCAATTTTTGCAACTCGTTCCCAACTAAATTCTTTTCTTATGATTGTAGAATCAACCAAAGCAATTTTTTTGAGTGTATCATACTTTTCGTAGGATAGTCTCATCATTTCGGACAAATGGTCAAAGTCTGGTTCATAATAGTTACCAACCATTTCATTGAAGTGGTTATAACTGCTTTGGTTTGCTGGTTTCTCACCCAAAATATTAACAGGTATACCTCTACCTTCAGCGAACTCCAACTGACCCGAACAATTTGAATATATTGATGGGACACCACACGCCATCGCTTCGATAAGTGGTAAGTTCCAACCCTCACTTCTCGCACAAGAAACAAAACAATCACAAGACTTCAGTATGTTAATATAGTCTTCTCTCGAAGGGAAATGCAAAACTTTGATTCTGTCGTCTTCCAAACCATAATGTTTCAATCTTTCTTCTGTTGTCTTCATTCCATCGTTGGAGAAGGGATTATCAACAGATACAATCAAATCAACAGGTTCATCTTTATCGAATGTTTTTAAGAAAGCTTCAATAATTTCTTTGATGGATTTTCTATAATCCCATCTTCCTGCTAAGAAGAACTTGAACCTACCATCTGATGTTACTTCATGTTTTGCTTTATCATCAGGAAAAAAGACATTACCATCAACACCTTCAGGTACTACCTTAATTCTGTCCTCAGGATATCCCTGTTTAATCATGCAATCACGTTGCCATTTTGATGGGACCCACATTTCATGGAATTCAAGTAATTTATTGAAGTATTGTTCAGGTTGAAGTGTTGTTTCCCAAACATTATATGCAATCTTCGGACCACTATAAGTGTCGTAAAATAAGTGGTGGTTTGTTTCACACAATACGATGTTCAAATCATGTTCGAACTCCTTTTCTTTGGATGGGTAGATTGGATAGTTACCTCTTTTTCCATCACCTTCCCACAGGATTTGTTGGTACAAAATACTTTTATCTACTTCATTAAAGTAAGTTTCTTCATCGTGAGGAGTCAAGTTATAACCTTTCCAACTGTTACCAATAGTAAAGTTCCTCACTTTAATATCCGCATGTTTTGTTAAAGCTCGGAAGAAATCACGGGTATGTTGATTATAACCTGTATTACCAACATAAGAACCATGTGCGTATATTTTTGGTCTATCCATTATCAAAAATTTATTGAAAATATAGGTTATTGGAGTTATATTTCAAATACTATGGCACAAGGAGTACACAAAATAACAGAAGATTTCGAAAAAGCATTAAGTGACTATACAGGAGCACCTTATGCGATTGCTCTTGACAACATGAGTAATGCTTTATTTTTGGCATTATACTACGAAAAAAATGTAAAAAAATCGTTGACTAATGACATGGTGGATTGTCCTTCTAAAACTTATCCATCCGTACCATGTGAAATAATACACGCAGGATTAAAGGTTAATTTTATACCTGTTGAAGATAAAACTATCAAAGGACCATATAGATTATCGCCATCAAATGTATACGATTCCGCACTTCGATTCACTGCCGATATGTATATCCCTGGTACACATATGTGTTTATCATTTACAGGACCTTATAAAACATTGAAGTTAAGTAAGGGTGGGGCGATTATCACTGATGATTACCAGGCAATGCTTTGGTTCAAAAGGGCAAGATTTAGTGGAAGAAGGGAATGTTCATATCATGATGACCATTTTGATATGTTGGGTTGGAATTTCTATATGATGCCAGAACTTGCGGCGAGGGGATTACTGATGATGACACAATTTTATAATCTCGATGGAACTAAAAAAGATAATCCGGATTTGGAATTACCATATCCTGATTTATCTAAATTTGAAATATACAAACAATGAAAAAAAACTTAGTTTATTTTTCTATAGGGTTAAAAGATGAATATGCTGAAATGGTGAAATTGTCGTTGGAGTTGATGGACAAATCAAATCCTGATTATCTGGATGTTGTTATATTAACAGATAAAAACTATTTCGAAAGAAATTTTACAACTTATAAAAGAACAAAAACCTCGGTTTTTTTGTTACCTGAAATTAGAAATTCTGACCAATCATGCTTCAATCGACTTAAGATATTTTCATACCCCACAATCAACGAGTATGAAAATATCCTGTATTTGGATGCTGATACAATAGTAAATGTTAACCTAAACACACTTTTTGATAAGTGTGAAGAAGATGGAAAATTATATGCAGTTGTTGAAGATTATAATATTGAAAATCACAAGCGACTCCCATTCAGTTTGCAGACTTATAAAGATGATGATTTGGAGTATTTTGCAAAAAACAAAATATACACTTTCAATAGTGGTACCTTGATGTTCAAATCATCCCTTTTAATGAAAAAACATTTTGATAATGTTTTGAACATCATTGAAAACTATAACGGAGAATATTTTACAGACCAATCGTTCCTTAATTATTACTTCAATTCATATAATTTAACGAAGACCGATGTTATAAAAAAAGATGTTGATTACCTTTATATTGTGGAGTCGAACTATAATGAAAACTTAGATTACTCCAATAAAATTTTACACGTAATAACAGAATCGAATGGTAGTTTAAGTAAAATAGATATGATGAAAGAACTACAACGAAGAATTAGTGGTAATAAAAATTATCAACATAGAGATTATTGGATTGCGGATATTAACAATTATGTTGGAAAAGGTAAGGGTGTTGAAATCGGGGTTTTCAAAGGTGAGTTCTCGAAACAGATATTAAAAAATTGGGGTGGGACTCTTTACATGGTTGATGTATGGAAAGCCTTGGGTGATGAATATATTGATAGTAGTAACCACGCTCACCACACTACCGCATATCAGGAGGCGATGGATAATATTAAGGGATATGAAGATAGGGGTATTATGATACGAACAAATTCCAAAACCGCTAGTGAAATGTTCGAGGACGAATCACTAGACTTTATATTCATTGACGCGAATCATGCATATGATTACGTTGTTGAAGATATTAATTTGTGGTTTCCTAAATTGAAAAAAGGTGGTATGTTCTCAGGTCACGATTACATCCTTATGGATTGGTATAATGACCCTAATTTTGCTGAAAATAAAAAAGACAAACACATATACACATTCACAACTGATGGTAAGCCATTTTATAATGGAATTTTCGGCGTTAATCCTGCAGTCGACGAATTTTGTGAGAAAATGGGATATGAAGTTAACCATACAGGGGAATGGTTCTCAACTTGGTGGTTTATAAAATAAATAAAAATGAAGTTAGCTATTTTTGGTTACGGAGGACACGCAAGAGAAGTTGCATCAATGATTGACCATCCTGTCGATTTTTTTGTTGATGATGAATATTCGAATAATATTATTAAACCTATCAGCAGATTTGACCCTATGATTTATAAGATGATTGTTGCGGTTGCAGACCCATCGCACAGACAATCAATTGTCAACAAACTTCCGAATGAAACAAAGTATTTCAAGTTCATTCACCCAACCGCACTGATTACATCCAAAGATGTAGAAATAGGTGAGGGTAGTTATATAGGTCCAAATACTATTATAACAGTAAATGTTAAAATAGGTAAACATGCGATTTTGAATAGAGGTAATCAAATTGGACACGATAGTAGGATTGGTGATTTCTTTAGTGCGATGCCTGGCGCGATTGTATCAGGTAACGTGAACATCGGAAATAAAGTTTATATGGGCACAAACTCAAGTATTATTGAAAAGA
>Ga0315909_10006667_pt1 | contig 12998 bp, 10 predicted proteins | sample LakEriMetagenome_11_FD_203527 | JGI IMG/M metagenome (GOLD analysis project Ga0315909, IMG submission 203527) | Freshwater fungal communities from buoy surface, Lake Erie, Ohio, United States - Buoy 2 MA125 | ecosystem: Environmental > Aquatic > Freshwater > Lake | place: USA: Lake Erie, Ohio...
GACGCGCAGCAAATGCTAGTGAGGCCACCTCCGAGTCGGTAAGGTCATGTTCGTGACCTGTAAGCGCGCGCAAGCCCTGCACATCAGGAATGGTCTCAATATCAAAGACGAGTACAGGAATCACAGGACCTAACTCTCTACAAAGAGATACTCAGATAAACGACAAGAAAACACATTTAGCGCCCGGGTAACAAGCCCATGGGATCCACCGGCTTACCAAGTTGACGTATTTCGAAATGCAGTTTTACAGAGTCGGAATCAGAGTTTCCCATCTCAGCAATTTTCTGGCCTTTAGTTACTAATTGACCTTCTTTTACCAAAATATTTTTATTATGAGCGTAGGCCGAAACTAAACCATCATTGTGATCAAGGATTACCAGGTTGCCGTAGCCACGCATATTTTTTGCGTAAAGTACGGTTCCATCCCCTGCTGACATGACGGGCTGCCCAAGTTGACCGGCAATATCGATCCCTTTTCGGGCGGAGTCAAAGGTACTAATGACCTTACCCTCTGTGGGCCAACTAAATTTTGGTGATCCCACAGAACTATCACTGAGCTTACGAGGTGAATCCAGCGAACGCGCCGGGCTTGCTTCGCCGCGCTGCATATCGGCCCATGCCTGATCGGTGTACATGACTTTACTACCCGATGGGATTGCTTTTAATACGGTAGTTACTGAGGTTGCATTCGCGGCGGGTCGCGTATCGAGTGGCCGCAGCTCTAAACGATTATCCATCGGTACGGCAGCAAGCTGCGCACCCTCTGGCGGCACGATACGTAACACCTGACCGACTTTAATATCATTCGGATTGGATAACGTATTCCAGTCAACGATATCGCGCCAGTTTTGATTAAACTGCAGCGAAATTTTCATCAAATTATCGCCTTTTTTTACAGTATAAAAACCGGGGGCATCTGCAATTTGTGGCTCTGCCGGCTTAGGCTTTGGCGGCTTCCTGTCACGTAGTTCGGTTCTGTCGTCGATAGGCGCATTGGTGCCCATCTCGGCACATCCACTAATGAGCATAATTACTACGCCAATTAGAATTTTTCCCTGATGGTGGATCATCGTTATCTCGTATTCGGAATGAAGTTTTTACTTAACCGAAGGTACCCGGCCGGAGCGGAACAAAATGGCATCGCTCAAGCGTCTCGGTAGTCCATTCATTTCTTCGTATTCTGCGTATCAGTCGTAGTTCCTGATTGCGCGTGCCTACCGGTGCAGCCAGTCTGCCGCCTACGGCCATTTGATCCAACAATGCCTGAGGCACTTCCATACCTGCTGCAGCCAGAATAATGCCATCGAACGAACCAATTTGCGGCAAACCTAACATCCCATCGCCATAATGCAGCCGGAGATTTGGAATGAGTAGTGACCGGAGATTATTTCGGGCTTGCTCATGCAGCGGACGTATACGTTCTATCGAATAGACCTGATCGGCGACTTGCGCGAGTACCGCCGCTTGATAACCACAGCCCGTGCCTATTTCCAGCACGCGTGACATTTTCCCCTCTATGCCATCGCGCAGAACCTCAATCATGCGCGCAACGATGTAGGGCTGGGATATGGTCTGGTGATAGCCAATCGGCAATGACGCATCAATGTAGGCTTGGCTGGCTAGTCCTGGCTCGATAAACATATGACGAGGCACAGCTTCCATCGCCGCCAAAACAGTGGTGTCCTTAATACCCTGCTGAGCAAGCCGTTGAATCATTGCCTTACGCACTGCGTCAGAAATTAATGGCGAGTCGACAGGTTTGTGCAAGCCAGCCTGGGGTGGCTTCTGCATGGATGGAAACGAAGGTGCGCGAACGGGCAAATGAGGCGGGGTCACCGTATTGGGCTCGGGTGCGTGTTTAGCTGCATTACGGGTAGCGGTCTGCAAGCTATTTAAACGCGGAGCGGCTGAGGACTTTTTCCTGTCAGCTGCGCCAGTTACAAAGTCCAGTGTGAGTGGAAAACGTTTTTTGGGAGGTTCTTGTCCCTGACTCATGCGAGTGCCTGCCGTAGACGTTCGAGTTGCGTTAAGTGAGTCAGATCGATCTGCAGTGGAGTAACCGAAATACAGCCATTAGCAACCGCATGAAAATCAGTACCCTCGCCCGCGTCTTTTGCCTTACCCGCTGGGCCTATCCAGAAAATATCATTGCCGTGAGGATCTTGCGTTTTTATGACAGGCTCAGACTCATGGCGCTTACCCAAGTGCGTAGGCACCACGCGCTGCAATTTTTCATAAGGTAAATTAGGAATATTTACATTAAGAAGAAAAGGACGATGCAATTGATCTAGCCTGCGCATAACGAAATCCTTAGCCGCACGCGCAGCAGCATCCAAATTAAGCCAGCCATGGTCTACTTGAGAAAAAGCAATGGCTGGAATGCCAAATAAATAACCTTCGGTCGCTGCCGCTACCGTACCTGAGTACAGTGTATCGTCGCCCATGTTCTGTCCTTGGTTGATGCCAGATACAACCATGTCAGGTTTTTCTTCCAGCATACCGGTCAGGGCAATGTGCACACAGTCGGTGGGGGTGCCATTAATGGAGTAAAAACCATTGGCTGCCTTAACCACGCGCAAGGGCCGGTCTAGGGTCAGCGAGTTCGATGAGCCCGAACGGTTGCTATCGGGCGCCACCACGACGATCTCGGCAATACTAGCGAGTTGATCGGCCAGCGCATTAATGCCTGGTGCCAAATAACCATCGTCGTTACTAATCAGGATTTTCATGGATATAATTTTACCTGATCGCAGGACTACAAAAACTTAGCTTTGAGAGCGCTCAATTGACAAGCACGAGTCTGACTGATTGTGTAGCAATTACCCAGCAACCATTGGGGAAATTTCTAGATAAACACAAACGTTTTATCTATTGCGCATTTCATCTTACGATCAGAAGTCGATTCTGATACGCATAGCTTCATTACACTATTACATTCACTAATCGACCTGATTCGATCTGAGTGTAAGAAACTGCTGCACCGTGGCTAATTCACGCGTACGCGTAAATGGCGGAAGGCTTTGCCAAATTCGGCGCCCGTAAGGTTTAGAAATCAGTCTGGGATCGCAAATCATGAGCACACCGCGATCATTTTCATCACGTATCAATCGTCCAGCGCCTTGCTTTAAATTGATTATGGCTTCTGGCAACTGATGCTGCATAAAACCATTCAGGCCACGTTTTTCCATTTCAGCGATGCGCGCTGCCAGTACAGGATCATCCGGTGGTGCGAACGGTAACTTATCAATGATTACCACCGACAAGGCTTCACCGCGCACATCTACTCCTTCCCAAAAACTCTGACTACCTACCAACACGGCATTACCCGATGCGCGAAATTGCGACAGTAATTCTGTCCGGCCCAACTCGCCCTGAACTAACAAAGGCCAGTCAAATTTTTTCTCTTCAAAGGCTATGCGCAAACGCTCGGCTGCGCGCTTGACAGCTCGTAAGGTCGTACACAATAAAAAAGCGCGACCGCCTGCAGCCTCAATCACCGGAAGTGCTGCATCAACTACTGCATCGGTATAGCCTGGTGAATTCGGCGGAGGTAGTTGGGCGGGCACATACAACAGCGCCTGTTTGGTGTAATCAAATGGGCTAGGCCAGGATTTTGCAGGTTCATCGGATAGGCCAAGCTGATCGGTGTAATGCGAAAAATCATTTTTTACTGCTAAGGTGGCCGATGTAAAAATCCAGCTTCGGGGTGGGCCTTCTCGTTGCTTACTAAATATAGGTGCTATGGATAGCGGCGTCTGATGTAGCTGCAAGGCTTGAGAAAAAGCCTCGATCCATAAAACCTTGGCCGCCTGATCGTCGTGCAGTGATGTATGGTTCCAGGCCTCCAGCTGCACAGTCAGCTCTATCGTGCGAACTCTGCACTGTTCTATAGTTTCCGCTCGCTCTGCTTGCGTAGAGAGCACCTCAGCCATCTGCTTAAGCATAGCCTTTAAGTGCTCTAGCGCTGGGAAAAAAGGACTACTACTGGCAATTTGTTCTAGTGCGAGCCGCGTTCCTTCAGGCGGAAAAGTTAAACGCAAATCGCGCGCCGCTTTTTCAACTGTGCTTACCAAGGCACCCCAATCCACACCATCGCGTGCGTGAGTTAGGCCTTCTGCCAAAACATCACGGCACAACTCCATCACCTGGGAGGTCGATACCGTATCGCCAAAAAACAAGGTAGCGGTATCAGGTAACTGATGCGCCTCATCGAAAATGATGGTGTTAGCACTGGGCAGTAACTCAGCTACCCCCGTATCTTTCAACGCCACATCGGCGAAAAAAAGATGATGATTAACCACTACCACATCGGCCTGTTGCGCTTCTTTACGCGCCTTCATGACAAAACAATCTTGATAGTGCGTGCATTCAGCGCCCAGACAATTGTCTCTGGTAGAGGTGACCAAATTCCAGATCAGCGCATTTTCAGGAACGCGTGATAACTCTGCTTTGTCACCACTGGCCGTTGTTTTCGCAAAGCGCGAAATTTCACGCAAATAACCGACATCGTCGCGCGATGTAAGGCGACCATTTTGCTGAGTTCGATCTAGATGAAAATGACAGAGATAATTAGCGCGCCCTTTGAGCAGGGCCACTGTGACCGGTACATGCATAGCCGCACGCACGACCGGAATATCGCGTAAAAAAAGTTGGTCTTGAAGGTTTTTGGTGCCAGTCGAGATAATGACTTTGCCGCCCCACATCAACGCCGGTACAAGGTAAGCAAAGGTTTTACCTGTGCCCGTACCCGCCTCGGCTAATAAGGTAGCGCTGGAATGAATGGTGTTGGCTACAGCTCGCGCCATGTCGGTTTGCGATTGGCGTGGTCGAAAACCAGCTATCCCCTTTGCCAGCACACCTGTCGCAGAAAATAACGCATCGATTTCGGCATCATGTACGCCCGCCGTCTCTGCGTTAAAGGTATGAGTGGCAATGTCAGTCAAATACGCTTCCGAATAATTAAGTGATACATGATGATGCAGGATGAAACTAAATCTGAAAAACGATACAGATATCGACGAGCTAGTAAAACGATGTCAACCCTATCCATTCACGCAGGTATGTCTGGGATTAATTGCATTTTAAGTTGAATGATCTGATCTTTCAGTTGCAGCTTACGCTTTTTGAGTCGTTGAAGCTGTAAGGCGTCCACCGAAGGGGATACGCTTAACGATTCAATCGCCGTGTCGAGGTCACGATGCTCGATTTCTAGCTCTACAACTCGGCTCCTGACCAGATCGGGGTCCATCAGGGTTTCTCAGGCTGACTGGGAGCGCCGGTAGCAGGTTCAGCCGTCGGGTTAGCACTTTCGCGTGCTGCGCCTGAAATAGGTATGGACGGGCCATCTAAGGGTCGGACCGCACGGTTCTGACGTTCGGCAATTTTACGCTCGCGATCAGCCGCTCTGTCCTTGCGCAGAAAGGCATTGGCCTCCACTTCTATTTTACGAATGTTATACAACGCGGCACGGCGAATTTCTTTGGCATCAGCTATGCAACGCGACATAAAAAATTTATCCATGCAATCAGCGCGGCTTTGAGCAAATCGTCGCTCGATCTCATCACGAACAACATCTACTTCTGTCAGCGCCATCTTTGCCAATTCAGCAGAGTTAATAGAGCCCGCAGGATAGTGTGCCAGCAGGGACTGCTCCAGCACCTCGGCTCGCACGGGAACAATGGATAATTGCAACAGAATAAAAAAAACTACAGCGCATTGTATAGCTCGGTGGATAGGTTTCATTGGGTTCCTTAGACCATGCCAGTTGATGCAGCGCTAAGTCGTATGCTTTCTTTGTACTCTTTTGATTGCATTTCCATAATTCTCGAAACAGTACGGTGAAACTCATTAGACATCAAACCTTGGGTATACAGTAAATCTGCAGCTACAGCAGCTGACATGATGAGCTTAATACGGTGGTCATACAGCACATCAATCAACCATGTAAAACGTCTGGCCTCTGAAGCCATCTCTGCCGTCATGCAAGGCACATCGGACAAAATCACCGTATGAAAACGATGGGCAATATCAAGGTAATCGTTCTGTGACCTAGGACCACCGCACAGAGTGGCAAAGTCAAACCATATCACGCCACCAGCACGTCGCACACAGGAAATCTCCCGTGATTCTATCGTGATTCTGGGGTCTTCCTCACCCGCTTCGGCAATAGAAACAAAGGCGTGCAATAACGCGCTATCAGCTGCCGGTCCAAGTGGCGTTTTATAGGCATCAACTTGCTCCATTACACGTCTGCGGTAATCAATACCTGCATCGATATTAATAACATCCAATTTGGCTTTTAAAAGCTCTATCGCTGGCAACATACGGTCACGATGTAATCCATCCGGGTACAGCCCATCTGGATGATAATTAGACGTGATGACAAAACATACGCCTCGATCGAACAAAGCCTTCAACAGGTTATACAAAATCATCGCATCAGCAATATCCGAGACATGAAATTCGTCAAAGCAAATAAGGCGGAAGCGTCGCGCTATTTTTGCCGCCACAATCTCAAGCGGATCTTCAACATTTTTTTGTTCATCCAATGCGCGGTGTACATCACGCATGAATTCATGAAAATGAACGCGCGTCTTACGCTTGAGAGGAATGACAGCGTAAAAGCTGTCCATTAAAAATGATTTGCCGCGACCGACACCACCCCACAGATACATACCTCGCGGTAAATCGGGATGAAGAATCATGCGCCTTAGACGGCTGGAACGACGCGATAAATAAGCGGCCCACTCATCATAGGCTTGTTGCAGTCTATCGACTGCCATCAGCTGTGATGGGTCAGAATGATACCCTCGGTCAGCGAGAATTTTTTCGTAGAATTCGCGTACATTCATGGGAAAATTTTCACATTCACAAGGGCGCGATGTCGACCACTATCCGCGATAGGTATACCTACTTCAGCTAGGCTGATGAAAATCAAAAATTAAGTGCTCGCTTATCAACGGCTAATGCAGCTTCTTTGGTAGCTTCTGATAAGGTCGGATGTGCATGGCAGATACGAGCAATATCCTCAGCCGAGGCCCTAAATTCCATAGCCACTACTGCTTCAGAAATAAGTTCAGACGCCATGGGCCCTACGATATGCACACCTAAAATTTCGTCAGTTTTTGCATCAGCCAAAAACTTCACCAAGCCCGAGGTATCACCCAAGGCACGCGCACGGCCATTGGCTAGAAACGGGAAACTGCCTGACTTATATGCAACGCCATCAGCCTTGAGTTGTTGCTCAGTTCTGCCCACCCATGCAATTTCAGGCGAGGTATAAATAACCCACGGAATCGTCACAAAATTCACATGACCATGTTGTCCTGCGATGCGCTCAGCCACCGCAACACCCTCTTCTTCTGCTTTGTGCGCCAACATGGGGCCGCGGACTACATCACCGACGGCCCACACATTAGGCAGGCTTGCGCGGCAATGATCATCAACCACAACAAAACCGCGCTCATCAAGCTGTAAACCCACTGCCTCAGGTGACAAACCTATGGTGTTGGGAATACGCCCTATCGATACGATGAGCTTGTCAAACAGCGCTTTGTGTTCTTTGCCCTCAGCATCGACATACTCAATACTGATTTCCTTGCCCGATTTGATGGTGCCAATTTTTACACCCATCTCGATTTTAAGACCTTGCTTCAAAAAGAGCTTGTGCGCTTCTTTGGCAACGGTCTCGTCTACCGCGCCCAAAAACACGGGCATGGCCTCAAGTATGGTCACATCCGAACCTAAGCGACGCCACACGCTACCCATTTCCAAACCAATGACGCCGGCACCAATCACGCCTAATCGTTTAGGCACTGCGTCTAAAGCCAATGCACCTGTATTGGAAAGAATCTGTGTTTCATCAAACGGTGCACCAGGCAATTCACGAGGTATGGAACCGGTTGCAATGATGACGTGCTTGGCAACCAGCATGTCAGCCGACGCCCCAGCAACAGCAATTTGGTAGCCCTGTGCATCAGCACTAACAAACGAGCCTCTGCCATGGAAGAAACTGACTTTGTTCTTCTTGAACAAATACAAAATACCGTCATTGTTTTGCTTAACGACGCTGTCTTTACGTCCTAACATTTGAGCGAGATTGAGCTTAACGCCTTTGATCTCAACGCCATGCTCTTCAAGACCATGCGATGCATGCTCAAAATGTTCAGATGATTGCAATAAGGCCTTGGAAGGTATGCAACCAACATTGGTGCAGGTGCCGCCTGGCGCCGGCCCGCCTTGTTCATTTTTCCATTCATCGACACACGCCACCGACATACCTAACTGAGCTGCACGTATAGCCGCGATATAGCCACCGGGGCCACCGCCGATGACAACAACATCAAACGTTTTTGACATGACAGCCCCTTACAGATCGAGTAAGAGACGTGCTGGATCTTCCAGCGCTTCTTTCATCGCCACCAGACCCAACACAGCTTCACGGCCATCGATGATGCGATGGTCATATGACAAAGCGAGATAGTTCATGGGGCGAATTACGATCTGACCATTTTCAACAACCGCGCGATCTTTCGTAGCATGCACACCTAAAATCGCTGACTGCGGAGGATTAATAATCGGGGTAGACAACATCGACCCAAATACGCCGCCATTGGATATAGAGAACGTACCGCCGGTCAGATCATCCAGAGTCAGCTTTCCATCTTTGGCCTTCTGACCAAAATCCCCTATCTTTTTCTCGATTTCTGCAATCGTCATCTGATCCACATTACGCAAAATCGGAACCACCAAACCACGCGGCGAACCCACTGCAATACCGATATCGAAAAAGCCGTGATACACCACATCGTTACCATCGATAGAGGCATTCAACACCGGGTATTTTTTCAAGGCAGCCACAGCGGCTTTAACAAAGAACGACATAAAGCCAAGCTTTACGCCGTGCTCTTTTTCGAATTTGTCTTTGTATTTGTTACGCAAATCCATGATGGGCTGCATATTGACCTCGTTAAAGGTCGTAAGAATCGCATTGGTCGCTTGGGATTCGAGCAAACGCTCGGCAATACGCGCCCGCAGTCGACTCATAGGAACTCGTTGCTCAGGCCTATCACCAAGATCCAACGCTGGCACCGCCACCGAAGGTAGTGCTGGACGTGCTGCGGGTGCAGACGCAGCCTTGGCTGGCTGGCTCAAGGCATTGATGACATCGCCCTTAGTTACCCGACCATCTTTGCCAGTACCAGAAACAGCATCAGCAGAGAGTTTGTTTTCAGCCAGCATTTTGGCTGCGGCAGGCATAGCAATACTGCTGCTTGCCACTGCAGCCACTACAGGAGCAGCCGCTGCTTTGGGTGCCGCCGCCGCGGGTGCAGCAGCAGGTGCAGCCACTGATGCTGATGCTTCTGTATCGATACGTGCGATTACCTCGCCAGCGACTACCGTACTACCATCGCCGCGAATTATTTCTATGATGACGCCCTGCGCAGGTGCTGGTAATTCCAGTACCACTTTGTCGGTTTCGATATCAATGAGGTTTTCATCACGCGCTACTGCTTCACCCACTTTTTTATGCCACTGCAACAGCGTTGCCTCAGCAACTGACTCCGACAGCTGGGGTACTTGCACTTCCAAAATTGCCATATCACTCTCCGTTTCGGGTTGCTCACGCAGCAAGCCGGCATCCAGCTCGCTGCGGGGTCTTTATTTGGTAAGGATGAAACCTTTAAGCTTGGCGAAAGCCGTATCTATCAATGCTTTCTGCTGGGCATAATGCTTGTCGTAATAGCCGACTGCGGGCGAGGCGCTCGCTGGACGACCTGAATACGCTAGCTTTTGGCCTTCGGCCAGGTTTTCAAAAATATTGTGCTGAATCTGAAACCATGCGCCCTGATTCTGTGGCTCATCTTGCACCCAAACCAGCTCAGCCAAATTAGGGAAAGATTTGAGCTCAGAAGCAAAAGCTTTATGTGGGAAGGGATACAACTGCTCTACCCGAATAATCGCAATGTCAGTCACACCACGGTCTTTACGTGCATTGACTAAATCAAAGTAGACCTTGCCAGAACACGCCAACACGCGTTTTACTTTTTTGTGGTCTATCGTCTCGTCCACTTCACCAATGACGGTGTGGAATGATCCTTTGATCAGCTCAGAAAGCGGTGAGCCCGCGTCCTTATTGCGCAATAGCGATTTAGGAGTGAAGATCACCAGAGGCTTACGGAACAGACGTATCATCTGACGACGCAGCAGATGGAAAATCTGCGCTGCGGTAGTCGGTTGAACTACCTGCATATTGTTATCAGCACTAAGCTGCAAGAAGCGCTCAACTCGCGCTGATGAGTGCTCCGGCCCCTGCCCTTCATAACCATGCGGCAGCATCATCACCAAGCCTGATGCACGACCCCATTTCACTTCGCCTGAACTAATAAATTGATCGATAACCACTTGAGCGCCATTAGCGAAGTCACCAAACTGTGCTTCCCAGATGGTGAGTGTATTTGGCTCAGCCGTTGAGTAACCATACTCAAAACCTAGCACGGCTTCCTCAGACAGCACCGAATCAATCACAGTAAATGGTGCTTGCTGATCCGAGACGTGTTGCAGTGGAATATAACTACCGGCATCCCACTTCTCACGATTTTGGTCGTGCAGCACCGAGTGACGGTGTGTGAACGTGCCACGACCTGCATCTTGGCCAGTAATTCGAATCGCATAGCCCGAAGAAACCAAGGTGGCAAACGCGAGATGCTCGCCCATGCCCCAATCCAGATTCACTTCTCCGCGGCCCATGGCAGCGCGGTCAGCCAGTACTTTTTCTACCAGCGGATGAACTTTGAAATTCTGAGGTAGCGTCGTAATCCGCTCCGACAGTCGCTTAAGTTCGGCTGCTGGAACAGAGGTGTCGGCTGCGTCAGTCCATTTACGGTTAAGAAACGGCATCCAGTCAACAGCATATTTATTCTTAAAACTGGAAATGACCGGATCGATCGTGCTGCGTCCTGCATCCATCGCATCGCGAAAATCTTTGACCATCGTATCGCCGCCGTCAACGGCAATCGTGCCTTGTGTGGCTAACTTATCAGCGTACAGTCTGCGTGTGCCAGGATGCTGTCCGATTTTTTTGTACATCAGTGGCTGAGTCAGCGCAGGAGTGTCTTGCTCGTTGTGGCCAAGTTTGCGGAAGCACACAATATCGACGACCACATCTTTTTGAAACTGCATGCGGAAATCCAGCGCGATCTGCGTTGCAAAAACCACTGCCTCAGGATCGTCGCCATTGACGTGCAACACCGGCACTTCAATCATCTTAACGACGTCCGAGCAGTACAAGGTCGAGCGCGTGTCACGCGGATCGGATGTCGTAAAACCAATCTGATTATTAATAACGATATGAACCGTGCCGCCTGTGCCATAGCCACGCGTTTGTGCCAGGTTGAGGGTTTCCATCACAACACCCTGCCCTGCGAACGCCGCGTCGCCATGCACTAGTATTGGAAGTACTTGCTTGCCTTCTTTGTCGCCGCGTCTATCCATACGGGCTTTGACAGAACCTTCAACCACAGGATTAACAATCTCTAAGTGCGAAGGATTAAACGCTAGCGACAAGTGCACAGGACCACCGGGAGTCGAAATATCACTCGAGAAACCCTGGTGATATTTCACATCACCCGCTGGAAGATCATCGCCATGCTTACCTTCGAATTCGGCAAACAAATCTTGCGGCATCTTGCCCAAAATATTGACCAGCACATTCAGTCGGCCGCGGTGGGCCATACCGATAACGATCTCTTGTATACCCTGACTACCAGCGCGTTGTATGACTTCATCCAGCGAGGCAATAAAACTCTCGCCACCTTCCAGCGAAAACCGCTTTTGCCCCACGTACTTGGTGTGCAAATAACGCTCTAGACCTTCAGCTGCAGTGATGCGATCGAGGATGTGCTGCTTTTGTTCGCGGGTGAAATTACCGGTTGAGCGAGACGCTTCCAGACGCTCCTGCATCCAGCGTTTTTGCGCTGGATCGGTCATATATTGAAATTCAGCGCCTATGGTTCGGCAGTAGGTATCGCGTAAAGCCTGTAGCAAATCGCGCAGAGAGGCTGTCTCGCCACCAAAGTACGTATTACTGATGTTGAACACGACATCCATGTCCGCGTCCGAGAAACCATAGAACGAAGGTTCGAGCTCAGGAATCGCTGGTCGCTCCTGGCGCTGCAGCGGATCCAGATTGGCCCACTGAGTACCCAGAAAGCGATAGGCAGCGATTAGCTGAGTGACCGCCACCCGCTTTCTACCCATCTCTGCATCCGCCGAAGCAGACACCGTGCGTATCGGGCCTAGCTTTGCACGCTCGGCAAAGGAAGCCACCACACTGGCATGGGGAACATCGGGACGATCAGAACCATCGACAGCCGGCACGTGCTGCATAGCGTCGAAATAGGCTCGCCAATTGTCAGGAACTGCACCGGGATTAAGAAGGTAGGCCTCGTAGAGTTCTTCTACATACGGGGCATTACCTCCAAACAGATAGGAGTTGGAGAAATACTGCTGCATCATTTGGCTCACCTTTTGCTCGCGCTTCGCGAGAGTTTGGGGGTTAGGAAGTATTTGGCGCGGCGCCCACAACTTCCAAAAGGGCCTCAATTGAGGCCCACTTAACCATCCACTTTACGGGCTTTCCGCGCTATGGATTGCATAACATACGACGTTGACACTAGGTGCGGAGAATACCACAGCGCAATGCTTTAGAACATGAAAAACGGGCCTGCAAGGGCCCGTTTTGTGACTGGTCAGTCGCTATCTCTGATTATTGCCAGAGCTGAGCCGTATTGAGCGCCGGAGAAAAAAATAAGCTCAGAATAATGCTGACTTAGTGTTACTTTTTATCGCCAAACATCGCAGAGACGCAGAATAAATGCAATTTCAGCGTGAATATAGGATCGACCAGACATTCGGTAAATTTACCGTTAAATTTGAATACAACGTCACTGGAAACTCCTGCCTTTAGTCACAGTAGACGTAACCGCTTTTTTCAAAGC
>Ga0315909_10006669_pt1 | contig 12996 bp, 8 predicted proteins | sample LakEriMetagenome_11_FD_203527 | JGI IMG/M metagenome (GOLD analysis project Ga0315909, IMG submission 203527) | Freshwater fungal communities from buoy surface, Lake Erie, Ohio, United States - Buoy 2 MA125 | ecosystem: Environmental > Aquatic > Freshwater > Lake | place: USA: Lake Erie, Ohio...
CCCGACCGGATGAACAATTGCGCACTGAGATGGATGCGCGATGGCGCAATCGTCTGGGTGCCGCAGAAAAATCCGGACTCACTCTAGTCAACGACGAAGTCAATCCCGAACAAGTGCAATGGCTACTCAACGAAGAGCAGGCTCAGCGCGCACAAAAATCGTTTCATGGTTTACCCGTGGCTTTTGTCGAGCGTTACATTCAAGCCGGCACCAACATAAAACAAACTGCGCTGTTACTGCATGCAGAGCATCATCACAAACGCATCGCTGCCATGCTGTTTCTAATTCATGGAAGCGTTGCGACGTACCACATAGGCTGGTCCGATCAGACCGGACGTGACACCAATGCGCACAAACTTATTGTGTGGCGAGCCTTAGCGATTTTGCGTGCGCGTGGAATCACTACTTTGGATATGGGTGGTGTGAATACGCACGATCTACCCGGGATTTCCCGCTTCAAACTCGGCATGGGTGGCACGGTTATTACCTTCGCCGGCATGTTTGTTTGAATCGTGCGGGTGTTCACCCAGTCTGTGAATTTATCACTAGGGGTGCCTGATATATCCACACCGGCTTACCCGCTACCTGCTCGACTCTGGCAGTAGGTGTCAATTCCAGCGCTGGAAACTCCAGGCTTACCAACGCCGCGCCCGGTTTTAATTCAGCAATGGCTTTGGCGGCAGCACGCGGCATACTTTCGGGGCGTTGAAACAAATACACCATGTCGTAGGACGACCAGTCATCTTTCCACATATCGCCCTGCCGTATCGTTGCCCACGGACAGATAAGGGCTGTCAATACGCGCAAAGGCCAACTCCACTCGGTACCCGCAAAACGAGCCGTGGGATAAGCGGCACGCAAAGCACGCAGCCCATGACCCAAACCACAACCTGCATCCAGCACCCTGGCGCCATCAGGCAATGGGGCATGCTGGGCGAGAGTGCGCAAGGCATCAAACGGAGTGGGAAACAAAGGCGCGTCGCGCCAGGCATTCATGGGATAGACCAGCACGATCAAGGCCAAGGGTATCAACCAAACCCATGCAGGTATAGCCACCGCACCCGAGAGCAGTAACGACAAAGGAAAACCCGCTGCCATCGCTAAGCGTCGCCAGGGCGTACTCGCCAGCACACTACACAGCGCACCCACCAAGGCACACATTCCCATGGTCAGCCACAGATCCAAACCAAGTCGCTGCAAGAAAGAAAATAGCAGCCAGCTAGCTGACCAAACGAGCAGCGCGGGTATGGGCCAACGCAAGAGTAGATTTTTTTTGAATAACACGGAGCGCATTATAGTTGTGGCACACGGGCCGGCATGAATCGAATGATTAGAATGCCAGGCCAGACAAGGTATGATTCACTCCACACGACACACCAAAACTCATCAGGAGATCACCATGAAAGTTAAACAAATTCTCACCGGCGTAGAATTAGTAATCGCCGATCTCGAAGTCGAACTCAACGGTAGCTTGCGATCAAATCACACGCTGTGCGCTCTGCTCAAGGATGAAAATCAGCGCGAAGTACTCATACCTCTTAATACGCCTGATGGCCGTCCGATATTTATGAATCCAGATAACGCCATTGCAGATACCAACACCCACTGACCACTACAAAATAAATCAGTGGCCGAGTTTCCCGCCCAGCGTTTTTAAAGAAAACGATCAAGTAATCGGCGCGACATGCGATCTAACTCGCGCATGTCAAGAACGCGATACGTCACGCCGTGGCTATCGGTAATTAACAAGCCATTACCGCGCAGTCGACGTATGTCTTCCTCACCCTTGAGAACGAAATTACTTACACCACGGTCGGTGTGCACTGACCAGGTACTGGGTGTAGCAAAGGTGGACACTGCAACCAGTCGCTGTATGACAGGTATGAACTCTCGCTGAGCAATCTCATCAAGTATGACATGGCGAGTTTCAGCCTCGATATCTGCCAGCGACAAAATAAACGCTAACTCGTGGCCTTCGGTACTCACCAGCGAGACATGCTCTCCGGGTGAATCTATAGGAAAAGCCTGCACTGGCAGCACGCCTACGTGATGTTGATCCAGCTCGTCTTTAAACACTAAATCACCGTGTGCATCCCTCATGAGGCGGTGCACACCAGATCGAAAGGGTTTGCCACCACTTTCATCCATCACGCCGTCACCTTGGTTAATGGTATGTGCAAACGCGGAGGTTCTTTGTCTTCGGTATCCACATTGCGTGCCTGGGCCTCATACAAACGCCAGTAAGCTCCGCGGGTCGCCATTAATTCATCATGTGATCCGACCTCAACAACCTCACCACGATCTAACACCACCAACCTGTCTGCGCGTCGCAAGGTGGACAATCGGTGGGCAATCGCAATCGTGGTGCGACCCTGCACCAGATTATCAAGTGCTTTTTGAATTTCTTTTTCGGTAGCCGTATCGACACTGGAGGTGGCTTCATCAAGCATCAGTATGCGAGGATTAATCAGCAAGGCGCGTGCGATGGAAATACGCTGACGCTCACCACCAGACAAACCCTGACCACGCTCACCAACGATGGAATCGTAACCATGACGCAGACGCAAAATAAACTCATGCGCATGCGCGGCTCTGGCAGCGCCCACTATTTCAGCGCGGGTTGCATCTGGCTTGCCGTAAGCGATGTTTTCAGCGATGGTGCCGTGAAATAAGAAAGGTTCTTGCAGTACTAATCCGATGTTGCGGCGATAGTCTGCAACTGAGTAGCGGCGAACATCAACACCATCGACATGGATGCCACCCTCATTAACATCATAAAAGCGGCAGATGAGATTAACCAACGTGCTCTTGCCTGAACCGCTATGGCCTACCAAACCTATCATCTCGCCTGGTTTAATTTCCAGACTCACCCCTTCCAGTATGCGGCGGCTGCCGTGTCTGAAGCTCACATCCCGAATTGAGATAGATCCCTCTACCCGGTTAACTCTGATTGGGTTGTTTGATTCCGGAACACTGGAACTGTGATCGAGAATATCGAAAATACGCTTGGCACCTGCCGCGGCTTTTTGGGTGTGCGAAACGATGCGGCTCATGGAATCAAGACGACCATAAAAGCGGCCGATGTACGCGATAAATGCAACCAATACGCCGACAGTCACTCCGTGATGCATAACCAACCAAATACCAAATCCCCACACCACCAATAAACCCACTTCAGTCAGCATGGTGACCGTAGGTGCAAACAAACTCCAGGTGCGGTTGAGCTTGTCGTTTACGGCAAGGTTGTGTTGGTTGGCATCGCGAAATCGCTGCGACTCGCGCGACTCTTGTGCAAAGGCTTTTACTACGCGTATACCCGGAATCGTATCTGCAAGAACATTGGTGACATCACCCCATATACGATCGATTTTTTCAAATCCAGTACGCAAGCGATCGCGCACCAAATGAATCATCCAGGCTATCAGTGGCAAGGGCAACAGCGTGACTATGGTAAGCCAGGGATTGATGGTGAAAAGAATCACGGCTGTCATGATTAACAACAGCACATCGGTGGCGAAATCCAGCGCATGTAACGAGAGGAAAATGCAAATACGATCAGACTCATTACCAATTCGTGCAATCAAATCGCCCGTACGCTTGGCGCCAAAATATTCCAGGCTAAGCTGCATGAGATGGTCAAAGGTCGCCGTTCGTAAATGCGCGCCTATGCGCTCCGAAACCAAGGCTAATAAATACGTTCGCCACCAACCTAAAAGCCATGCGGTGAGCGCTGCACCGAGTAGGCCCGACAGGTATATCAGTACGTCATGCGTATCGATAGATTCGCCAGTGTGGGTGGGAATAAGAATTTCATCCATCAGTGGCATGGACAGATACGGCGGTACTAATGTCGCCGCAGTCGCTGCCAAGGTGAGAAAAAAACCCAGCAATAGCTGCATACGATAGGGTCGGGCAAAACGCCACAAGCGAAACAAGACCCAGGTCGAGACCGGCTGTAGCAGCTCACGGTGACAGGTGGGGCATTCTTCTGTTTCATCTGGCAGCGGCGACTGACAACTAGGGCAGCGCGCAATTCCCTCATCCTCAGCTACAGCTTGACCGGCTCGGCTGGCTTCGAGTTTTTCAAATTGCTGCAAAAGGCGCACGGCGCCTACTTCCTGCTCAAGAGTAAAACGCCAGCGCGCCAGACAACGTTGATGGTCATGCAAAGACAACGTACCTACGCCCGCATGATCGCTGTGATGCAGCGTCAGGCCTGCTTGAAGTGGCCAGCTGATCCACCCTCCGTCAGCCGAATCGCTTATCATGCGCTGATTCGTTAACAAAACCATGCTGCTGGTAAAGCGCAATTCGGCATCCAGATCTGGCTCCATCGTGGCAAGGACGATTTCACCTTCATGAAGTACTGGATAGGAGCGCAAAGTATCCGTCTGCGCTGCGGAAGTATCTGTAATCTGTATGGACGAAACGCTAGGCGGCATGTGGTAGAGTTTTTTTAAGGCAGTCGAGCCAGTGGCACTACAAAAAAATCGGTTTGCGGATGTTGGCCGCCGTAACTAATCAGATAAGCTTAGCGAATTGTCGCCTAAGTCGGCCAGCCCGTCCAATCAGCCCCTTATCTTACCTTGTGTCTGACCTAAGCTAATGAACGCCCCCCACCAAGACGCTCACACACCTCCTTCGCCGTTGGCAGTGGAGATAGTAAAAATCACCTACCTTAAAGGTCCGAATATGTGGACTTACACCGAGGCTCTCGAAGCCTGGGTGGACTTGGGCATACTCGAGGAGTGGCCCAGCAATCGCCTACCCGGCTTTGTCGATCGCCTGCTGGAAGTCCTGCCATCACTCGGCGCGCATTTCTGCAGCCCGGGAGTTCCGGGGGGCTTTTTGTTGCGCTTGCGCGAGGGCACATGGATGGGCCACATACTCGAACACATTGTTATCGAGTTGTTAGAGGCCGCTGGCCTCGAAGCCGGTTTTGGTCAAACTCGGGAAACCATACGCTCAGGCTTGTATCGCATGGTGTTTCGGGTACCGAATGAAAAAATCGGCCGCGTCGCTCTGAAAGCAGGTCATGATTTGCTGCATGCAGTGCTCAACAATCAGCCATTTGACGTCAAACCTGTCGTCAGTGAAATCCGTTATTACATTGATGTTCGCTATCTTGGGCCCAGTACAGCACATATCGTCAAGTGCGCAACCAAACGAAAAATACCGCACATACGCCTCAATCAAGGCAACCTGGTGCAGTTAGGTTATGGGGCGCGTCAGATCCGCATATGGACTGCAGAAACCGATCTCACCAGCGCTATTGCAGAGGGCATTGCCGCTGCAAAAAATCTCACTAAATCATTACTGAAAAGTTGCGGTGTACCCGTACCCAATGGCGAACTAGCCGACAGTCCTCATGAAGCATGGATAGCAGCAGAAGAAATGGGCTTGCCCGTCGTCGTCAAACCCACCGACGGTAACCGTGGCCGGGGCGTGATGGTCAACTTGTCACAGCGTGCCGACATAGAAAAAGCCTGGAAACTGGCTAAAGACGAAGGCAGTGACGTTATCGTAGAAAACTACATAGAAGGCGATGAACACCGCGTGCTGGTTGTGGGCGGTCATGTGGTTGCTGCCTGCCGTGGCGAAGCCGCCTGGGTGGTGGGTGATGGCCAGTCATCCGTACGGCAACTGGTTGATAGTCAGCTCAATAATGATCCGCGCCGCGGAAACTCTGATATTCACCCTCTCGAGACCATACAGCTGCGTAGTGTTGTACTGGCAAATTTGGAACGGCAGGGCTTGGGGCCTGATGCTGTTCCCGAATCTGGTCGCAGAGTCCTGGTAGCGGCTAATGGCAATCACGCCATCGACTGCACCGACGATTTGCATCCTGAAGTCGCCCATATTTGCACGCTGGCAGCCAGAGTCATCGGTCTGGATATTGCCGGCATCGATTTAGTTTGCAGGGATATAAGTCAACCGCTAGCCGCGCAAGGTGGCGCCATCGTCGAAGTTAATGCAGGGCCTAGTTTATTGATGCACCTAAACCCTGCACAAGGCCAGCCGCGCGCTGTAGGAGAAGCCATTCTGAGTCATTTGTTTCAGGATGACACCCACGGCAGGATACCCATCGTTGGTGTCTCTGGCAGCCAGCACAGCAGTCACATCGCAACGCTGATTGCCTGGCTATTACAACTCTCTGGTCATCAGGTGGGTTTGGCTTGCCGCGACGGCATGTTTGTGGGCAGGCGTAAATTGGAAAATCATGATGCCTCTGCGTGGGAAACCGGACGACGGCTGCTCATCAACCGTAACGTAGAAGCCGCTGTTTTTGAAAGTGATCCTCTCTCGCTGCTCACCGAAGGCCTGCCTTACGACCGCTGCCATGTGGGTATCGTCACCGACAGCTTGCCAGTGCCTGGACTGGATGAAAACCTCATGCCGCAAGCCGAACATCGCTTCAAAATTTTGCGCACGCAGGTGGACGTCGTCTTGCCCTCCGGTGCCGCTGTGCTCAACGCCGACGACCCCACCGTGCTCGACATGGCTGATCTATGTGATGGTGATGTGCTGTTGTACGCCATTGATGGTCAGCACCCTGCGCTGATTGCGCATCGCGCGCTGGGCAAACGCACCATCTTCATGAAAGGCGACATAGTCGTACAAGAAGATCAGCACCGCGCGTTTGAACTAGTAGACCGCAATGAATTACCACCTGCAGTGCGCGCCATGTCTCCCGATGTGGTGCTGGCAGCAGTGGGAGCGGCCCTAGCCTTGTCACTCAACGCCGACACGATTACAACTGGACTTAAAACCTTCGAGCCTCTGACCTCGGGTCAGCCACTGTCTGCCTGAATACGCAACAAACCATCGCTAAATCCATGGAATTACTACAAACCCGAGCCCTACGAGGCCCCAATCTCTGGAGTCGCCATACTGCACTCGAAGTTGAAGTGCGATGCTCACCAGAAGAACACGCATTGCATGCCGTGGCAGGCTTTGTTGAAACCCTGTTGAGCATCTGCCCGGGAATCGGCGCACTCACGGCCACCAGTCATCAGGGCCCGTTAACTATGGCCCATGCGCTTGAGGCAGCGCTCTTGGCATTGCAGGCACAGGCTGGTTGCCCGGTCAGCTTTAGCAGCACTAACGCCACACCCATGACCGGTGTATTTCAAGTGGTTGTGGAATACAGCGAAGAAGATGTCGGACGCCTGGCACTCGCCATGGCCAAAGACATCGTCGATCATGTCTGGTCTGCCTGCACCAATTCAGCACCCACACAATCAACCGCACCCGAGGTAGCCGCCATGATCGCGCAGCTGCGCGAGATGGATGAAGATTTGCGGCTGGGGCCAAGCACAGGCTCCATCGTCGCTGCGGCTGTCGCCCGCGGCATACCCTTTCGCCGGCTAACACAAGGCAGTCTGGTTCAGCTGGGCTGGGGGGTGCGTCAGCGCCGCATACAGGCTGCTGAAGTCGATTCCACCAGTGCGGTGGCAGAAACCATCGCGCAAAATAAAGACCTGACCAAACAACTACTGCATGCAGCAGGAGTTCCCGTTCCTCGCGGAGCGCCAGTACACACCATGGAACAAGCCTGGGAAGTTGCGCAACGCATAGGTTTCCCAGTGGTCATCAAACCGCAAAACGGCAGTCAGGGTAAAGGCGTAACCGTGAACATACACACGCGCGCGCAACTCGAGCAAGCCTTTCCCAGCGCAACTGGCAAAGGTGCTGTGCTGGTTGAAAAATTTTTCCCCGGCAGTGACTATCGTTTGCTGGTCGTGGGAAGCAAATTAGTCGCTGCTGCACGACGCGACCCGCCACAAGTCATTGGTGACGCTGAACATACCGTGCGCGCACTGGTAGACATTGTTAATGCTGATCCGCGTCGTGGTGATGGTCATGCAACATCGCTGACAAAAATTCGTTTTGATGACATTGCTATTGCTTGTTTATCTGGTCAGGGATTAACACCCGATTCCATTCCAGAAAAAGGTCGGCGTGTCATCCTGCGCAACAACGCCAACTTAAGTACTGGTGGTGCTGCAACCGATGTGACTGACGATGTGCATCCCGAAGTTGCTGCCCATGCGATTGATGCAGCGAGCATGATAGGTCTGCATGTGTGTGGTGTCGATATTGTTTGCGAAAACATCACTCGCCCACTGATAGAACAAAACGGGGGCGTAGTCGAAGTCAATGCAGCCCCTGGATTACGCATGCATTTAAATCCATCATTTGGCAAAGGTCGTAATATCGGTACGGCGGTCATGGATATGATGTTTGAACCAAATGACGACGGACGTATTCCCGTCATTGCTGTTTCGGGTGTCAATGGCAAAACAACGACAACACGTTTGATCGCGCATGTATTAGCCACGAGTGGTTTATGCGTAGGCATGACCAACACCGATGGTGTATTCGTTGGTGGTCGTCAAACCGATAGTGGTGACTGCAGCGGACCTAAAAGTGCCCGCAATGTACTAGCCCATCCGCACGTGCAAGCCGCTGTACTCGAAACAGCACGCGGTGGTGTACTACGCGAAGGCTTGGGTTTTGATAAATGCGCTGTAGCAGTTGTCACCAACATAGGTGAAGGCGATCACCTGGGCATGAATCATATTCATACCCCAGAGGATGTCTCCCGAGTTAAACAAATTATTGTCCAGAACGTAGCGCAGAATGGCTACGCTGTTTTAAATGTGGCTGATCCCTTAGTTGCCAGCATGGCGCCTCATTGCGCCGGCAAACTCATTTTCTTTGCTCAGAGCGCGCAGCATCCTTTGTTAGTTACTCATCGCGCACGCGGCCATCGCGTGGTGTTCATTGAGGCTGGACATATCGTCGCATCAGAAGGTTCAGTTCAGCATCGCTTAGCATTGATCGACGTACCCTTGACGGCGGGCGGCTTACTCAGCTTTCAGATTGAAAACACGCTCGCCGCTGTGGGTGCATGCTGGGCACTCGATATGCCTTGGTCATCCATAGTCGAAGGTATTTGTAGCTTTCACAATGACAGCGAACATGCTCCCGGCCGATTTAATTTAATGACTTATCGTGATGCCACCATTGTGGCTGACTATGGGCACAACCCACATGCCATGCGCGCTCTGGTGGCTGCATTTGATGCTCTGCCTGCCAATGACACTACGAAACGTACCGTGGTGATTAGCGGTGCGGGCGACAGGCGTGATGATGACTTGCGAGAGCTCACCCGTATTTTGGGGGCTGCGTTTGACAATATCATTTTGTTTGAAGATGCCTGCCAACGTGGCAGAGCTGACGGCGAAGTCATCGGCTTATTACGCGAGGGTCTGGCAGAGGCACAGCGTGCCAGCCTAGTAGAAGAACTGCGTGGTGAGTTTATTGCTATTGATCGTGGCTTATCCTTGTTAAAGCCAGGTGATCAGTGCCTGGTTCTTGTCGATCAAGTACAAGAAGCGCTTCAACACTTGCAGCAACGAGTAACGCAAGGCTGAGCAACTAGATGGAAAACTGCAACTGACGTCATGCCGACACACGACGCAGCCACATCAGCAGAGCGGCAACTTCTTGCCGTTTTAGAGGTCAGTTCTTGCCGGTGATGTGACCGTTTACCTACGCAGCGTCTGATGATGTACGTGGTATGTAACTTGCATATAGCTGTGCTCCTACAAGCATCGCGCTTACGAGCACAATACACATCATGGTCACCAGCGTATCAGCTAATAATTCGACCAAAGCTGTTGCAAGTAACAGCTTGCCCAACATCGGCCAAATCAAGACGGCTTTGACGGCTGCCTTATTAGGTGCAGGGATTAGCGACGCCAGCGAAAAAGATGTCACCCCTAAAGGCTTCCCCGCTGGCGTGTCATGGACCGATGCCTACCGTATGGTGACTAAACGCATGGATGACAAAAATCCATCGACCCCGGGTAATCTGGTGCTCTCTGAGAGCCTGCTCAGCAGAACGCTGTCAGGCACACAAACACTCAAAGATTTAGGTATCACCAGTCTGTCGCGATTCCCTCGCGGCACCACGGTTATGGGCGCTATTGACCAAACCATGCAGAATAAATCGAATGGAATTTTGGCCTCTACGCTGGCCAAATCCGGCATCTACAATCTGTCGGCTTTTCCTACGGGGACTACGGCCTATCAAGCCTTTAAGTTGATTGAAGACCCTGCCAATCCAGGCAAAGTCTCTTTAGATACCTACAAAGAATATAAAGACTCGTACGCTGCATTATCTAGCCTAGGCATTACATCACTGCAAAGCTTCCCCAGGGCTTACACAGCCATCGAAGCAAAAAATCTGATTGAACCTAAAGCTGAACTTATGCTCAGCATGGTGGGTGTAGATAAATCCTTGTTCAAAGACACATCGATTTCCTCACTGCGCGCCCTATCCATCTTATCCAAGCTACCCACCACCATTAATGAACTTAATAGCCTTCCCGCCGGAACCACTTCGGAGGGCTTGGCCATGCAGGCAAACGCTGCTAAAAAGTTGGTATCTATGGGTTACAACGACCTTAGTGGCTTTAGTAGTATGGCCTCGTTTCAAGGAACCGCTGTCACCGCTGTTTCTGCGTTAAAAGCCGTGACTGGGACACCTAAAGCGGCTGATTTGCCCAGGCCCGCATCGGCTAGCACCGAGCGCTACTTTCAGCCTACCACGACCACCGTAGTAAAAAGCTACGGCACACCCAACCCTATCACCACAACCATACTGGCGAAGTCACCAGGAGCACGTGTATTTCCTAATCCTCTGCCACCAACGCAAATTGTCACTGCCGCTCAAGTACTCGCCGCAAACATTGCTTACTGGGGTAAGAGATGATTAATTAATTTATTGGTTATGTAATTTACAGTTATGCGTTGCTGAATTTATATCTTTTTGCAGGCGCGTCGTCGATCTTAATGACCACATTTACACTTTTAACATTATCAGCATAGTTAAATTGTCTATGCGTTTCCCATATACTACGAACATCACAAAGAAGACCAAGCGGAGACAGGTATGAAAAAAATATTCCTCACTAGTGCGATTTTATTAGCTAGTTGTGTTGCGCATGCAGAAGGCGACTACAGTCCCTTTTTCATGTTTGACGTGAACTCAGAAACAGATAAAAAATATGACGATATCGCCCGTGACTATATAGGTGCTAACGTTACAGTTGGTGTTAAGGCACCGAATAAAATTGAGTATTCGATTAAAACGGGTGTTAGCCAAAAAGACAAGCAGGGCGAGCAAACCACCAGTAACAACTTTGAGTTGAAGATAAAAAAATCGTATCAGCTCACGGACAGCATTAGTCCCTATGCAGCTTTTCGTGTAGGCGAAAAGTTCAAATACAACGGTAACCACTTTACCCACTACGCCGTTGATGGTGGCGTTAAATTTAAGTTGATGGATAAACTCGCATTCGATACCGGTGTGCGCTACCGTAATGCGGTGGATAACGGGAAATTCCAAGACGCTTTTGACAGAAAATATAGCTACGAAAGCGTTCGGTTGCATGGCATGCTTTTGTACGATTTGGATAAAAACAATACCATCGGTCTGCGCTACAGCCAATCGAAAGCCGATGACTATGAAGAAGAACGTAAAAGCTGGCGCCTGCACTATCAGCACAATTACTGATTCAGCAATACAGCCCTCTGAACGAACCGCTTAGTCACAAGCCCGCGATAACCTCGCGGGCTTTTGTTATTTCTGGACTCATCAAGCTTCGATGTTTTTTCGATAACTACTCCAGATTTCTCTGCCTTGTAGTTTCAACGAGCACACAGCGATACTGATTTATCTGCCGCTGCACATCATAATCACGCTGATTTGCCATAAAAACCCCCACAAACACCCTGTTAATCACCCTAAAATAGTGGGGATTTAACCGGGCAGGCAGGGATTTTATATTTCTGACATAATCCGGCCGTTCCTGACAATTAACTGACAAACAGTCAGACACCATGAGACGTTACTTTCATATCAGTTCTTTATCATCGCTCATAGCTCGTGCCCTGCTGATCACTCATGAGCTGCATCATCGCTTTAAGACCTTACTGATTTTGATTGTCGGGTTATTGATTTGTACGACATCTGGCGCGCAAACAACCGCCGCAGAAACCACACCCATGGTCCGACTAAACATCGACGACTTGGTGCGCACCGTACTTAAATACAATGCGTCGCTACAAACAGGTTTGCGCTCAGTTGACATCGCACGAGCCGCTGTAACCACCTCCTCAGCCCTGCCCAACCCGCGTTTTGAGTTGGACACTGGCCGTAACAGTGCGGCGCATTCTGCATCACAGGCTGGCTCTATGGTTGCCGTGGGAGTGTCTCAGTTTATTGAAAATCCCGCACTGCGCAGCGCGCGTATAGACACCGCACTCTACGCTGAAAACACCAGCGTTGAATCACTGGGGCAGATACGCAATGAATTAGTGGCTCAAGTCAAACTACGCTCGTATGAGTATCTGTTGCGGCGCGAAGAAGCGCTTGCTGCTTCTGATGCGCTTAGCTTGCTTGAACAAATACGTGAACGCGTCAGGCTGCGTGTAGAAACCGGTGAAGCGGGTCGCTATGAACTGATTAAGTCCGATGCTGAAATCATCAATGCACGACAAAAACAGCAAACCGCTCAACTACAAATCGCGCAAGCAGCTATCTCGCTTAATCGACTCGCGGGTGGGCAATTACCCCCTTCGTGGGAATTGGATGCACAACTCAGTGATGCTACAGAAGTACCGCAGTTGCCCAACCTTAAAGCAACTGCTCTGACTGACAATCCTGAATTGCGAGTACTTGAATCTGAACTCGAAAGAAATAAATCCCGCATCAATGAAACCTTTGCCAGTCGCTGGCCAGGGGTTGACATCAAACTCGCACAAATCAATCAACCTGATGTACGTCAAAACTTGGTGGGTGTCAGCGTGCAGATACCACTGCTCGATCAAAAACGTGGGCCGCGGGCAGAGGCCATAGGCGAGCGTGAACGTACCCTTGCACGCCTCGAGGGTCGACGTGCCGAACTAATGCAACAGTTAGAA
>Ga0315909_10006670_pt1 | contig 12996 bp, 8 predicted proteins | sample LakEriMetagenome_11_FD_203527 | JGI IMG/M metagenome (GOLD analysis project Ga0315909, IMG submission 203527) | Freshwater fungal communities from buoy surface, Lake Erie, Ohio, United States - Buoy 2 MA125 | ecosystem: Environmental > Aquatic > Freshwater > Lake | place: USA: Lake Erie, Ohio...
TGCCTGAAACGCTGAATTTAAAATTACTCGAACCACTACGCGATTTGTTTAAAGACGAAGTACGTAAGCTGGGATTAGCACTCGGCCTGCCGCATGACATGGTCTATCGCCACCCATTTCCAGGTCCTGGATTAGGTGTGCGCATACTGGGCGAAGTTAAAAAAGAATTTGCTGATTTATTGCGCCGTGCTGATGCGATTTTCATAGAAGAATTACGCAACACAGCCATACCGCTGCCGCAAGAGTTAGCCAGTGGTGAACCTGTAGGACATTTTCATAAAAATTGGTATGAAGCGACTAGCCAGGCCTTTGCTGTTTTCCTGCCAGTGAAATCTGTAGGCGTGATGGGTGATGGCCGTACCTATGAATATGTTGTTGCATTGCGTGCTGTGCAAACTCAGGATTTTATGACGGCGCATTGGGCTCATCTGCCGCATGATTTACTGGGTCGCGTATCCAATCGCATCATCAATGAAGTGCGTGGCATCAACCGAGTGGTGTATGACATCTCAGGAAAACCACCGGCGACGATAGAGTGGGAGTGATTTTTCAATTCATGATGGAAATCTGCGTATGAGTTGGGTCTATCTGTTTCTAGCTGGTCTTTTCGAGATAGGCTGGCCTGTGGGCATAAAAATTTCTCAGTCATCGGAAACTCGCTGGCTCGGTATCGCAATCGCCTTGAGTTTCATGGCGTTGAGCGGGTACTTTCTCTGGCTCGCTCAGCAAAACATACCCATAGGAACGGCTTACGCGATTTGGACCGGTATCGGTGGTGCGGGCACCTTCATTATTGGAGTCGTGTTTTTCGGAGATGCACTATCTCTGATGCGCATACTCGGCGTTACGCTAATCATACTCGGCGTTGCTGCCCTCAAGTTTTCAAGCTGAGTTGTTCATGGCCCTCATGGCTGGACGCTATCAGCCCGCAATGGTCACTTGCTGATGTGATTCACGAACCGTAAGGGTAAAACACGAAAGAGGCCTAGCATCGACCTGTGGGGAATAAGTCCAGTACTCGATTTTGGTAATTAGCCTTAATACTAAAAAATGAAATTTATTCAAAAGATTCAACAGCTATATGATGAAATCATGAGCTCAATCAGGGCATATCTACGCTGACTTAGCAGAGCTCTAATTTTATTTAACGTTGCTGAATCGATCGACAGTCTCACGACAAGTGATCCGGTTACTGAGCGAACTGGTAATTTTTTAGGTCCGACTTCAATTGATTTCTAAATCTTTTCAATCTGAATGGCCAGCTTGTGACCACTGAGCCATGCTCCCTCAACCCTGCCACCATGAAGCCAGTCTCCACAAAGACCCAGGTTTACTTTGGAAAGCAAAATAAACTCAGTGCTTGGATTAATAAATCCGCTGGCATAGCGCCAGCGGTGTATTGCGATTTCAGCCTCGCTGCAATCAAGGCCTAACTTCTTAGCGCACGCCAATAGCTGAGCAGACGCCTCTTGTGGCGTAAGTTCCATATTTTCTTGACTCCATTTGGCGTGTGCATGAATCGTCCAGGACTCTTGGCCGGTGCGATCGGGTTTAGATTGGTTTCGGCATATCCAGCTAATCGTTTCGCCGTTTATAAAAGCAGCATCAAAAGGTAAGTTAGGTTTTTCAGAAAAACGGGCCATCACAGTCCAGCATCCTTCCATAGTTACTGAACTGCAGAGCGTTTGTATTTCAATAGGTAAAACCTTGGTAAGCACGGCAGCTTGGGGTGCTGGTATTGCTAAAACTAGAAAATCAAAAAGAGAGCTTATAAGACCAGACTCTTTACTACCAAGCTGCCATTGATCATTTATTGGAATTATCTGATCAATAGTTTGATTGAGATGAAGCGTAAGAGTACGGGCTAAATATTTTCCAATCATATTCATGCCGGGATTAGCAACATAGCGCGTCTCATTGGAGCTCGATGCCCTCCATCGACCTTCTTCAAATACACCTATGTTGGGATTCCAACGGGCTGCGATGCCTTTATCAATCCAATAGCCGAGCTCGTGTTGAAAAAGGGGATCGCGCGCTGTGAAATACTGAGCACCGTGGTCTGCTGTCCACCCATCGCCATCTCTTGTACTCATGCGCCCGCTGGGGCCACGACTTTTTTCAAAGACTTCCACCTCTAATCCCATTGCTTGAAGACGCGTTGCGCAACTGAGGCCAGCAATACCGGCACCCACTATTGCGACTCTTTTTTTGACTGTGGTCTGCATAGGCACGCTGCTGTCGAGCAGATATTTCACAGGGCGAGATCCCGAATTGCTTCTGTCGAACGATCTAGCTCTAGGGCTTGCCCGCGTGGAGCGTTCAACAAGCAGTCCATCAGGGTGGGCGTTTGTCGGCTTAATCGACGGTATTCCTTGGCTGATAAGATTACAACGGCCTCCTCGCCATGGCGAGTGACCAATTGCGGACCTTCTTTCAGCGTTAATTCAACTAATTCATTGAACCGACTCTCTGCTTGTTGTAGTGGCCAGACTTGCATGGCATCCCTTGTATCTAGTTAGGCTACTCATAATTAGCGCTTGGTCTTTGCTTGTCAAGCTGTCTTGGTTGCCGCCAGAGATTGCTGATCGTGATGAAAATGTATATGCAGTATTCACATGTCTGCCTGGGTAGTGTGATGATTAAAGAGGTAATTTCTTCGACGCTTGATATGATGGGCGTTAGCGTTGTGACGAATCATTGCGATCGCCATTTATTTAATGTCATTTTTAAAAGTATTTCATGGAAATTAAAGTCAACTTTCTCGACAAGCAGCGCTTAGAAGCGAAATTCGATGACTTTACGGTAATCGCAGATCAGCCCATACGCTATAAGGGCGACGGATCGGCGCCTAGTCCTTTCGATTATTTTTTAGTTTCGTCAGCGGTATGCGCAGCATACTTTGTGAAGCTGTACTGCGAGACCCGCAATATTTCTACTGAAAATATTCGTCTCTCGCAAAACAATATTGTTGACCCCGAAAATCGTTATCAGCAAATTTTTAAAATTCAAGTTGAGCTACCACCAGAAATACCAGATGTCGATCGTCGCGGTATCTTGCGCTCCATTGAGCGTTGTACTGTTAAAAAAGTAGTACAAGCCGGACCTGAATTTATCATCGAAGAAGTAGAAAGCCTTGATGCTGACGCTCAATCTTTACTTACGCTAAAACCTTCTTCGAATGTCAGCACATTTATCGCGGGTAAAGACCTACCACTTGAGCAAACCATCGCTAACATGTCGGGCACCTTGGCCGATTTGGGCATTAAGATAGAAATCGCTTCATGGCGCAATATCATTCCAAATGTGTGGTCATTGCATATACGCGATGCACATTCACCGATGTGTTTTACCAATGGAAAGGGATCAACTAAAGAAAGCGCGTTGGCATCGGCCCTGGGTGAATATATCGAGCGACTTAGTAACAATCATTTTTACGCCGGCGCTTTTTGGGGCCAAGACATTGCTAACTCAGACTTTGTGCATTATCCCAATGAGCGTTGGTTCAAACCAGGCCCCGACGATGCGTTGCCAGGTGACATACTCGATGAGTACTGTCTGCAAATCTACAATCCGGATGGCGAGCTGTGTGGCTCACATTTAATTGATACCAACTCTGGTAATGTAGAGCGCGGCATTTGTTCGCTGCCGTATGTGCGGCAATCCGATGGTGAGACGGTATATTTCCCATCTAACCTGATCGAAAATCTATTTGCCAGTAACGGTATGAGTGCTGGTAATACGCTAGTTGAAGCACAGGTTCAGTGTCTGTCTGAAATTTTCGAACGAGCGGTAAAACGCGAAATCTTAGAAGGTGAAATCACCTTGCCGGATGTACCACCAGAGGTACTCGCAAAATTTCCCGGCATAGTCGCCGGTATTAAAGGTTTAGAAGCGCAGGGCTTTCCGGTGCTGGTGAAGGATGCTTCTTTAGGCGGGACTTATCCGGTAATGTGCGTCACCTTAATGAATCCGCGTACAGGTGGTGTGTTTGCATCGTTTGGTGCGCATCCTAGTTTTGAAATTGCGCTAGAACGCAGCCTTACCGAATTGCTCCAAGGTCGTAGCTTTGAAGGTCTTAACGATTTGCCCAGACCTACCTTTGAAAGTAACGCCGTTACTGAACCGAATAATTTTGTAGAACACTTTATCGATTCCAGTGGCATCGTCTCCTGGCGTTTTTTCAGTGCTAAATCAAATGTTGAATTTGTTGAATGGGATTTTTCCGGCAAAGGTGAGAATTCCACTGCCGAAGAAGCTGCAACCTTGTTCCGCATACTGCACGACATGGGCAAAGAGGTGTACACAGCGACGTACGATCACTTGGGTGCCATAGCTTGCCGTATTTTGGTGCCTGGTTATTCGGAGATTTATCCCATCGAAGATTTAATTTGGGATAACACCAACAAATCATTGTTATTTCGCTCCGATATTCTGAATCTGCATCGCTTAGATGATGCCAGCCTGGCAGCGCTGCTAGAGCGTTTGGATAACAGTGAGCTGGATGAGTATTCAGACATTGCCACTTTGATTGGTATTGAATTTGATGACAATACGGATTGGGGACAACTGACTGTTCTTGAGTTAAAGCTACTGATTCATCTGGCATTAAAACAATTTGAAGCAGCGCACGATTTAGTGGGTGCCTTCCTGCAGTACAACGACAACACGGTTGAGCGTGGTTTGTTTTATCAAGCTTTGAATGTCGTGCTTGAGGTGGTGCTCGATGACGATATGGAGCTTGACGACTACGAGGTTAATTTCCGCCGTATGTTTGGCAATGCGCGCATGGATGCGGCCATGGGTTCCGTCGATGGCAGCGTACGCTTTTTTGGATTAACACCAACCAGTATGAAACTGGAGGGGCTAGACAGACATCACCGCCTGATCGATAGCTACAAAAAATTGTATAAGGTGCGGGCTCAAGAGATAACTAAAGACATTTAGAAACCTATAGCAATACCCTATTAAACATTAGCGATAATGATGAGATCTATCGCTAGGTTGTTCAAATTTTTTTTGCTGCAGTATTATCAAAAAATTAAAAATAGCACCACAAACCAAAACAACGACCCATGGCCCATGCAATCAAAATATCTACCAGCAGGCCGATGCTGATAATAGGTAGTCCGATATATAACAAACCCCACATCAGAGCGAAGAGTGTAGGGCGGGGCTCTTCTAGCCGGTGTCCCATGACCGTTTGGTCACGGCGTTTAGCAAGTAGGCGTTGCAGCATGCTGAGCTCGTTTACTGATGATCTTGCAGGATACTAGCTCAATGAACGTGCGCTGGGAAGGTGTGGATTTGCTGGCTTGGGATGCCGCGCATGCTGCAGCCGCTGCATCACTACAGCAAGACAGTGCCTATGGCGTTGCTATGCAAAAGTTGGGTGTGCCGGTACTAAGAGCCCAAGTAGAGATAGATGGCGCACCCGTTGCACTCGCACAGTTTATCGTTCGTCGATTTTGTAGTCTGGGTGCAGTCGCGTTGTGTACACGCGGGCCGATTTGGTTAAAACCGCTATCGCCCTACGAAGAATCCCATGCGTACGCGGCTCTTAAAAAAACAATTCCTCTGCGCGGTCTGCGCTTGGTACTTTTTACCCCTGAAATCGCTGCAGGTCAGCCGCATGGCTTGAGTCCGTGGCGGCGCGTGATGACAGGCATGTCAACGGTGATGTTAGACCTGACGCCGTCAATGGATAATTTGCGTGCACAACTAGATAAGCGCTGGCGACATCGATTAGTAGGTGGTGAGGCCTCCGGGATGACGATACATCGTGTAGGTACTAACCCTGGGCAGTTTCGCTGGGTCTTAGAAACCGAGATGCAGCAGCGCAGTAAAAAAGGTCTGGAAGGTTTACCTGTCGAGTTTTTTGAACACTACGTTGCATCGCGTGCGCAGACAGCTAAAACCATACTCACTCTACGTGCAGATATCGGTCGTGATCGTATCGCCGCCATGATGTTTTTAATACATGGCGAAGCAGCGATATATCACGTGGGTTGGACGACTGATAAGGGTCGCGATGTGCATGCGCATAATTTACTTCTTTGGAAGGCTATAGAAGAATTAAAATCGCGCGGCATACGCAGGCTAGATTTTGGTGGCGTAAACACCATACGAAGTGCTGGCATTGCGCGTTTTAAAATGAGTACAGGTGGAGAAGTCATTACACTAGCCGGTACTTATTTTTAAAAGACTTTCTGTGATGCGTCATTGAATAAGAAAATCCTTAGCCACGATACGCATAGAATCATACGTAACTGGTAATAAGTCATTTTTCATTTTTACCAAGTGATCGATTTTCGAATATTGCAAATTAACATGCACGTTATTTCGCCACAGTTTTTTCATAATGGGCTTTTTTCGCGCGAGCTTTTCAGGCTGCGTAGCGAAGTTTAAAAATCGCTTTACTTACTTACTAAAATCGCTGGTGGATTTTTTCCATCGGCGTTTTTTTTTGTGAGTCCATGATGAATAAACAGTGTTACGGCTGGGTATATAGCGCAGTGCGCGGTATGTGGGTCGTCGTCGGTGAACATGTCAAGCGTCCGCGTGGCTTGCATGGAGGCAGTGCTGTTACTACTACCAGTGCTAACACGGCATCCATAACTAGTTTGTGGTTAGTCGCTGTCTTTGTATCGTCGTCAGCACACGCTCAAATTATTCCCAATCGAGCCGCACCTACATCCCAGCAACCTATTGTTATTAATGCCGCCAATGGCGTGCCTATCGTGAACATCCAAACTCCTGGTTCGCGGGGGCTATCGCATAATCGTTACAGCCAGCTTGATGTTAATCCGCAGGGCCTCATCCTAAATAACGCCCAGAATTCTGCGCAGACCCAATTAGCTGGTTGGGTAGTGGGCAATGCCATGGTGGCGGGTCGACCAGCCAAGATCATCCTCAATGAAGTCAATGCCACCAACCCAAGCCAACTCCTGGGTACCATCGAAGTCGCGGGTAATAGAGCTCAAGTTATTGTTGCTAATGCTTCCGGTATTACCTGCAATGGCTGCGGCTTTATAAATGCCGCCCGCGCCACCTTAACTACGGGTGAGCCGCGTATTAATTCGCTGGGTAGTCTTGAAGGTTACCGTGTTACGGGTGGGCAGATAGCTATTGAAGGTCTGGGCATGGATACCTCGAAAGTACCCTACGCCGATATTATCGCGCGTGCTGCGCAGATTAATGCAGGTTTATGGGCGCAGTACTTACGTGTAACGCTAGGTATGAATGAAGTCAATGCACAGAACACGCTAGCTACGCCCATTGTTGCAACTACGGCCGAAGTACATCCCACTGCAGCAAACGCCAGCACCCCCAAACCAGAACGACCCAGCTTCGCACTCGACGTAGCCGCCTTGGGCGGCATGTACGCCAATAAAATTTACCTCATTGGTACCGAAGCTGGTTTAGGTGTGCGCAACGCCGGTGTCATAAGCGCAAATGATCTCGCTGGAGTGGGTGAAATTATTGTGCTCGCCAACGGCAGGTTAGAGAATCGCAGCCGTATCTATGGTGACCATATTGCGCTACAAGCCACATCACTCGTTAACGCTAACCCAAATCCTGATCAAGCAGCACCGGTGATAGCTGCGCGCGAGCGTTTGGATATAGGCGCGCAGCACATCAGTAACAAAGAACACGCATTACTTTTAAGCTTAGGGGATATGGCTATTGGTGGCGAATTGGATAGCGACCATCACGCCGCTGGACACGCATCACTAATTGAGAACGCCAGCGCCACCATCGAAGCACAAGGCAACATCCGCATCGCTGCAGCTGAGATGCGCAACTCCAATGAGCACTTTAGTACCGAGATAGTAGAAGCCTCAAGACAAGACATTGTCGAGTACCAAGGCGCAGGCGCTCCTGAGCGTTACCTTGCAGGCACTCCGGAGGTCTACGTCTATAAACAGGAAATCTACAAACTGCACACTCCTGTTAAAAATTACGAAACCTGGAGCCGCTATAAGTATCAACGTACAACAGAAGAAAGTCGTATATCTGAAACTGATCCCGCTACCATTATTGCCGGGGGTGACATCCAGCTAACTGGCGAGAGCTTGGTCAATGATAAAAGCCAGATAATCGCGGGCGGTAAATTAAACGCTCAGGTAACCAATCTGGTAAATCATGATGCCGAGGGCGTGCGCACCGTGGAAGAGCGCGGTACCGTTACATCACACTGGCGCGACCACCAAAGTGGCCGCGACGACACCGGTTCACGCACCGTGGCTTACGCGCCTGCTAAAAGCCGCTTCGGCATCGCGTTAAATACCGTTGCCTATGAAGACAGCGCCCGTGACCGTTACGATCAATTGAGTAATGCCTCCAAAGGCAATAACGCTTTATTCCGTCCAGCGCCCAACCCCAATTCCACCACCGTGATTGAAACCGATCCGGCCTTTACCAATCATCGCCAATGGTTAAGTTCAGCGTATTTATTAGCGCAATTAGCGGTAGACCCCACCACCGTACAAAAGCGCTTAGGTGATGGATTTTATGAACAGCGTTTAGTGCGTGAGCAAGTGGCGCAATTAACCGGTCGGCGCTTTTTAGAAGGCTATGCCAATGACGAAGAGCAGTATCAGGCTTTATTAAACAATGCGGTATCGGTAGCCTCCACCTTGCAGTTGCGGCCGGGTGTGGCGTTAAGTGCTGAGCAAGTCGCCGCATTGACTAGCGACATTGTGTGGCTGGTTGAGAAAGACATCACCTTAACCAACGGAGAACACGCTCGCGCACTGGTGCCACAACTCTATGCTCGGTTACGCGAAGGCGATATCAATTCCAACGGTGCGTTACTGTCTGGGCGTGAAGTGAACTTAACTACGGCAGAGAATTTAACCAACAGCGGCCAGATCACCGCCGAAAAAAACCTCGCTTTATCAGGCAACAACGTGCGCAACATGGGTGGGCAAATTAGCGCACGCACAGTGGCTGTAAGTGCTACCAACGATATCGATAACATGGGTGGCCAAGTCCAAGCGCAGGATGCTTTAGTGCTGCATGCAGGTCGCGATATTAACGTCGTCTCCACCACCAGTACTGATGCGAACGCCATGAGTCGTCGTACCAACGTTAACCGTGTGGCGAGCTTGTCAGTGACGGGAGCAGAAGGTTCTACATCAACAGAGAACAACCCAACCGGTGGAGCAGGCGTTCTCGTTGCCGTAGCTGGTCGCGATATGAACTTAAACGCCGCAGCGATAGTCAATAGCGCTAAACCTAGTTCAGCCAGTTCCGCTTATTCCGCTGAATCACCTACTTCATCCAACACAACCACCCTCATAGCCGGCAACGACATACATCTGGGTGTGGTTACCCAAGACTCAGCCAACCACATCGTTTGGGATAAAAAAAATCAGCGGCGCGACAGCCAACGCACTGATGTCGGTACCCAAATACACACCCAAGGTGATATCCATATCGCTGCAGGTCATGACGCCAATGTAAAAGCCGCCACCGTTCATAGCGATCAAGGCGCAGTATCCATTCAAGCTGTACGCAACGTCGTGGTGGCTGCAGGCAAAAGCGAGCGCCATGTGGATGAAGTTCATGAACACACCGAGCACGGCATGGTCTCCTCCACCACACGTCGCCAGCGCGATGTACTCCATGAGAGCGCCGCTCAAGCCTCTACCGTCTCAGGCCATATCGTCGATCTGCATGCCGGTCATGATGCGTGGGTCACCGGCAGTCAAGTCATTAGCACGGCCGGAACCAGCATCGCAGCTAACAACAACGTCAACCTAGAAGCCGCTACCAATACCCGTCAAGCCACCCATACCTTCCAACAAAAAACCTCTGGCTTAATGAGCTCCGGTGGGTTTGGTGTCACCCTAGGTAGCCGCAAACAACGCGAGAACACCACCATCAACAGCACCACGGTGGCTGCCTCAACCATAGGTAGTTTGGAAGGTAATGTCGTCATCGACGCAGGGCATAACCTGCGCCAAACAGGTAGCCATGTGATTGCCCCTGTTGGCGACGTCTCACTAAGTGCTCAGCGTATAGATATCAATGAAGCACGCGAGCTTAGTCGCAGCCAAACCGATACCAAGTTCGAGCAAACCGGCTTAACCGTGGCTGTCTCGAATCCCGTCATTAGTGCTGTGCAATTAGCCCAGCAGATGAGTCAGGCCGCCTCCAATACAAACGACCCGCGTATGCAAGCTCTAGCCGCCAGCAGTACTGCGCTAGCTGCAGTGAATGCAGCCAGTGCAGTGCGAGCCGGCCAAGGACTAACCATCAACGGCAAAGACAACCAAATCGTCACCGCTAACGATGCACAAGGCAAACCCATCGCCACTAAGGACGCCAACGCCGCAGACAAAATGGGAGGCATTACCGTCTCAATCAGTTTAGGTACCTCCAAGAGCCAAAGCCACAGCATGCAAACGGTAAATAACACCGCAGCATCTTCTATTGCTGCGGGTGGTGATCTGCAAGTCACTGCCAAAGGCGCCGGTCAAGAGAGCGACATCATTGTTCAAGGCAGTGCCATCACCGCCGGTGGAACAGCACACCTGGTAGCCCAAGACGAACTCACCCTACGTGCTGCAGCCAACACATCAGAACACCACAACAGCAATAGCAGCCGGAGCATGAGCGTGGGAGTGGGCATGGAGTTGGGTGCTAAAGGCGGCATGGGAGTGACCCTAGCCGGCAGTCTCGGGCGGGGCAAAGGCAATGGTAAAGACACTACATGGCAAGAGACCCACATTACTGCGGGACATGACGTGCATCTGAAGTCTGGCAGCGACACCAATGTCATTGGCGCCCTGGTTGCAGCCCCAAAAGTAATGGCGGATGTAGGAGGGCATCTCACCATCGCCAGCGTGCAAGACACCAGCACCTATAAAAACAAACAGCAAAGCGCCGGGGGCAGCATTACCTTCGGGCCGAAAGTCACAGGCAGCGTTAACCTGTCCAACAGCAGCATAAAAAATGACTACGCCAGCGTTAATCAGCAAGCAGCCATACGTGCGGGTGACGAAGGATTCAACGTCAACGTTAAAGGCAACACCGCCTTAGATGGTGGCGTTATCACCAGCACCGACAAAGCCGTAGAGAACAACGCCAATCACTTCCAAACCGGTGGCACATTTAGCAGCAACGACATTATCAACCACGCACAGTATTCCGCTAGTGCCAGTGGCGTAAACCTGGGTACAGCCGTAAGTCCGCAAGGCACATTTGTACCCGGTGGCACCAGTGCAGGCATAGGTAGCGACAGCGGTAAATCAACCAGCATCACCCTCTCAGGTATAAGCGGCATAGCGGGTGACAGTAGAGTGCGCACAGATGCGACCAACTCTGGAAATCAAGGAGCAGCATTAGCCAAAATATTTGATGCCAGCAAAGTACAAAAGGAAATTAATGCGCAGGTGGCGATAACTCAAAGCTTTGGTTATGAAGCCGGTAAAACGGTGAGTAACTACGTCACAAAACAGCGTAATGAATTGTATGTTCAGTTAGGCCATGCAGGAAATAATTCGGAAAAACAGAGAGCGATTAAAGACCAACTAACTAATTTGAATCGCGAAGAACGCGTCATGAACATCTTAATCGGCGCGGTCGTCGGATTGGGTGGTGCCGCTGTGGCTAAAGAAACGCTATCTGTAGCGGCTGAAGAAATGCGCAAATTAATGATAGACGATTCACAAAAATTTGCTGGTGTAACTGACGGTAAAACTGTTTTGACTAATGACTCAGGTAGCAGTACGGGTGTTAGGGGTGATGGAAAAAAGATAGGCGGCACGCGTATCGATCTGGATTTATTGTGCGGTAATGATAACGAGCGGTGTAAAACAAATCCTGATAAAAGCTTATATATTAATCCAGAGGGTTTAATAGAATTTAAACTGGATGCTGCACATGTAAGTTCTTTGGAAGAATTTTTAAGTACACCCGATGGGAAAAAAATGGCGGGTGTAACTGGGGGCACGCAGGGAGCTATAGGTACCTTGTTTGGCGTGCCCTACCAAGCCGGTAGTTGGCAAGATCAGTTGGTTGAAGCGTTTGCCGGTACGCACGATATGGTGGGTGGTAAATTAAGTGGTTTGTATGATGACAAAGGAAACATACGTCGAGAAATGAGTAACACAACTAGAAAAATTTATGATTACGTTGTAACACCAGCAGCACTTGTACCTTCTAGTCCATTTGCAACCGCCGAGTTGTTAAGTCCGGAAATGTGGAATTCGATTTCCGTGCTGCTGCGAGCAGCCAGATGAAAGGAATACGTTATCTTCCTCTCATCGCTCAATGCTTTGTACTGAATGGTTGTTTTTCATGTTTATCGTCTTGGTGCTTGGGCGAAGAAACATATGAACGACTGAGGCATCCTAAAGGCTTAGGTGAGTATTGGGAGAAGCCGGGCATGACAAAGGATAGTTGGAAGGCGGATTGGATAGACTGTGGAGGAAGAGAAAATGGTGATTTTGGGCCTGATGAACCAATAGGACCTGGTGACGAAGCATTTCAAAACGCATATAAAAAGAAGCAAAGTTATTTATGGTCGTGCATGACTAAAAAAGGCTATCAGTTCACTGGAAAGTATTGGTCGTTTAAATAAATTATCAAAACGTATTACTTCAACGGGCGGTAGCAGCCTGTTTGCTAGTAATAATCTTTTGCATTCACTTAAAAATTACTAATATTTATTTTGATTGAGTGAAATCAGATGCGATATGCGTTTAGCAGTTCGTTTGCAATATGGTCGGTTTTGTTAGCGAGTTGCACGATAGGTAATGGCCATATTTGTGGACCCCAGACGCCTCTAGCCTATTGCGACCGAGATGCTTACGAGCGGCTAGTGCATCCCAGAGGCTTGGGTGAGTATTGGGAGAAGCCGGGCATGACGAAGGATGTTTGGAAGGTGGATTGGATAGACTGTGGAGGAAGAGAAAATGGTGATTTTGGGCCTGATGAACCAATAGGACCTGGTGACGAAGCATTTCAAAACGCATATAAAAAGAAGCA
>Ga0315909_10006671_pt1 | contig 12996 bp, 16 predicted proteins | sample LakEriMetagenome_11_FD_203527 | JGI IMG/M metagenome (GOLD analysis project Ga0315909, IMG submission 203527) | Freshwater fungal communities from buoy surface, Lake Erie, Ohio, United States - Buoy 2 MA125 | ecosystem: Environmental > Aquatic > Freshwater > Lake | place: USA: Lake Erie, Ohio...
ATAACCCAAGTTTAATAACAGATATGGGTGAAAGACTATACGAGACGGTTAAAGATGAATATGACCTTCGTAATGTGACTAAAACAAGAGCGGAATGGTATAAAACTTTAGTACAATGATAAAAATTCCAATTAGTAAAATTTTATTCTTAGACATTGAAACAGTGGGGTGTTGCCCTGATTATAGTACCTGTCAAACTTTAAATCCAAAAATTGCTGAACAATTTGAAAGTTATTTTGATTGGTTTCAAAAAAGATTCCCTGAAGACGCGACTTTAAAACACGATGAAATGTTTAAAAGAAGAGCACCATTGGTTCCTGAATTTGCTAAAATAATTTGCGTTAGTGTCGCTTTCGTAACTGAGAATGACGAAATCAAAAAACAAACATTCTCAGGAGATAACGAAAAAGAATTATTAGAAGGAGTTCAAAAATTACTTGATAGATGTGGGAAATTAGATTTCCATCTATGTGGACACAACTTGAAAAACTTTGATATTCCAATGCTAGCAAAACGAATGATTATCAATGGATTAATGCCACCATCAATCCTACCATCATATGATACCAAACCGTGGGAAATTAAAGCAATTGATACTAAAGAAATTTGGCAATACGGAGCATATACCGCTATCGGGTCATTAGGTCTTATGTGTGATTCACTTGACATTCCTTCACCAAAAGAAGGCGAAGTTACAGGTGATAAAGTACATGAATCGTATTGGTTTAAACAAATGTTAGAGGAAATCTCGGCTTATTGTGAAAGAGATGTTCTTGTATTAATTGATGTTATTAAAAAATTAAAAAATTTAAAATGAGAGAAGAATCATTAAGTGAACAGATTGATAAATTAAAAAATATGTTATCAGAATCATCAGACGATGATTTTGATTACGAGATGATTAAAGATGAATTTGGACTTGATATTAAAGAATTAGAGTCTCAAATGTTAAATTATAAACCAAGATTATCTTTGGGTTATAAAAAACTAAACACCGATGCGATTACTCCTAAATACAATTACGAAAGTGACTCAGGATTTGATTTACACTCGGTTATTGACACTGAGATTCCTCCATTAGGAAGAGTATTAATCCCAACAGGACTGTCCTTTGACATTAGTGATGGTTATGAAATTCAAGTAAGGTCAAAAAGTGGATTAGCTTTAAAACAAGGTTTAATGGTTTTTAATTCACCAGGAACTGTTGATAATGGATATACAGGTGAAGTACAAGTCATCGTATTTAACACAAATAATTATACGGTGATTATTCCTAAGGGAATGAAAATTGCTCAAGCGGTTTTATGTCCCGTTGTTAATGGTGGATGGGTTAGTTTGGAAGAAACAAAACAAACAATCAATAAAGATAGAAACGAAAATGGATTCGGCTCAACAGGAATTATATAAATAATTAATTTAAGTTATTAAATGAGAACAGTAATAGTATGTATAGCAAAGGATGAGGACCATTATTTTGAGGAATGGTGTGATTATCATAAAAAAATTGGGTTTGATGAAATATATGTTTACGAAAACGATTGGTCATGTCCCATTGAGAGAGATTTTTTAAAAAAGATTCCAATCTCAGGTAAGCATAAGCAAATGGAGGCTTATCACGATTTTACAAGTAAATTTAGAGATTTATTTGATTGGGCGGCGTTTATTGATTGTGATGAATTTATTGTTTTAAAAAAACATAAAAATATACAAGAATTTTTAACCGAATATGATAACCCATATGGTATTGGTATTAATTGGCAATTTTTTGGTCCAAATGGTAAAATGGATAGGGGTGATAATCCTAATTCTTTACTAAAACAATTCTTTTTAAAACAAGAAGATACTGATAGACATGTTAAAACAATAATGAAATTAAGTTCAGGGGGTGTAATGTCTTTACCTCATAATCCGAATACCCCACTTTTAGGTACCAATAAAGAAATGTTTAATGGTCCGTTTAATCCTTCAGGGGATATTAGTGTAGCACAATTAAATCATTACCATCATAAAACTTATGAAGATTGGTTAATTAGATGTAATAGGGGACAGGCGGACTATTGCGAAACCAGAAAACCTCACCAATGGTTAGAACAACAATATGTTTTTTGTGATGTTGAGGATTATGATGCGTATAATTTTATGTATAACCAATGATTAGTATAATTTATTCAACACATAAAGATTCTGATTATAATAACAAATTTAGAGAGAATTTGTTACAAAGTGTTGGTCTAAAAGACGTTCAGATATTAGAATATCAAAACAATAATCAATATAGTTTGGCTGAAGTTTATAACAAAGGGATTTCAGAATCAAAATACGATATTGTGGTTTGTTGTCATAATGATATTAAATTAGAAAAGGGTTGGGGTAAGAAGTTGATTAAAGACTTTGAGAACAATCTTGATTTTGGAATCATTGGAAAGGCAGGGTCTTGTTATTTCCCTGAAAGTGGCGTGTATTGGGAGAGATTACAACAGACTATGGTTGGTCAAGTATATCATCACCCTGATGGGCACCAAAAGTGGTTGAGTCAATATTCACCAAAATTACCTTTTTTAATTCCTGTAGTAACCGTTGATGGTCTTTTTATCTCATTTGATAAGACCAAAATCAAGCATACTTTTGATGAAACAATTGGAAAATTTCACTTTTACGACCATCCATTCGCACTAAGTAATTATATTGATGGTGTGAAGGTTGGTGTTACATCGTCATTTGAAATAACTCACCAATCTGTGGGTCAACCTAACCAAGAATTTTTTGATAGTAAAGTTAAGTTTTTAGAAAAATTTGGAAAATATCTTCCATTAGACTTACGACCTGAAAAACCATATGTTCCTGAAATTAAAGAAAAACCAATCAAGATAAATGGTAAAGTCGCGGTAATAATCCCAACAAAAGGAAAGGTTGAAATGTTAAGAGACTGTATTGATTCTTTTTACAAACATTGTAACCCTAATTTATTTGACATTTTTATTGCCGATACGGGCTCCTCTGATGAAGAAAAATCTTGGATTAAAGATAATGTTTTAAGTTTAGGTAATATCAATTTAATTGAGTACAACTATTACAATTTTGCTAAAATAAATAATGATGTCGTTAAGAACCATATCAATGAAGATTATGAATATCTTTTGTTTTGTAATAATGATATTGTATTACTCAATAATGTGATTTATGAAATGGTTAAAACCTTCAAATCCAACCCAACCTGTGGTACCGTGGGGGCAAGATTATTGTACCCTGATAATACTATACAACATGATGGTATGTTTGTGTTTTTAAATCAAAGTACTAAATTAATTAACATAACACATAAAAATAAACACAATTACTATAATTTTTCTTTAGGGGTTAATTCATCAATTGGTAATACTGCGGCACTAATGATGGTATTTAAAAATACATTTATTAAAATAGGTATGTTCAATGAAAATTACAGACATTGTTTTGAAGACGCCGAACTTAATATAAAATTAAAATTATTAGGATTGAAAAATTTAATTAATTCAAATTGTGTGGCATACCATTTAGAATCACCAACAAGAGATATAAAAAAATATGAGCAAGAGATGATTGAAGATTACAATAATTTTTTTATTCCTATACTTAAATCATCGTTTGATAAAATAAAAAGCGAAATATACATAATATGAAAATTGAAACCTTTATTTTTGTTCATGATGAACAAATTATTTTAGAATTTTTAAAAGTTAAAAAATTCTCAAGTCTTCCAAATTTAAAATACGTTTTTTTAGGTAATAAATCTGTGGAAAAAGTAAAAGATTTAGATAATATAATTATTGCTAGGGATTTAAAATATAATATGGAAGAATATCCGAAGTTTACGTCATTCACTGGTTGGTACGCGTTATGGAAAAATAATTTAATTAATTCCGATTATGTAAATCTATTTGAGTATGATATAAACATCAAGGATGAATTACCTGATAGAATAGAAAACATCATCAATGAGAATTCTCCTGATTTTATTGGGTATCAACCTCTTAGTTTAACGGCATTTGATTATATTAGTAATATTAGGTGGGTTAGTGATATTATACCATCAATAAAAAAACATTACGATGTGGACATCTATGATTTAGTTAATAAAATCATTCAAAATAAAGAATATGGAGGAGTTTGGAGTTGTACCAGTAATTCAACCTTCTCAAGACAATCATTCATTGAATACATGACTTGGTTTGAGAAATTAATTTCTGATTTGAAGGACACTCAAACTTGTGGACACGCACATGAGAGGTCTACAAGTTTTTTTTGTTTTATACATAAAAAAAACATATCAATCATTCATAATTTAATGAGTCATTTCCAATTAGATTCTCATAAAACACAAGGTCATCATGTTGACTTTGACTTATCTATGAAGAGATTAACATCTGAATAAAAATGAAAAAAATATCAATTTCTGTTTTAACTCGTGGATATGATAATTTATTTAATTATAATCCTCTTATTGAGAGGAACAATTTAATATTTGAACATATCATAGAACCATCTAAATTATCTTTTGATGTACATATTTTTCATGAAGGTAATATTTCCGAAGAGCATCAACTTTATATTAAAAATTTAAGTAAACCAAAATTAATTTTTAAGAATGTTAAGGAATTAAGTGAAAACTTTGCATTTGATGATAGTAAAAATATTATGAATTTTGAATTATGTCCACCAAATGCTCAGTCGTCGTCGTTTCCATTGGGATATAAACATATGTGTCATTTTTGGTCAATTGATTTTTTTAATTATCTAAATGGTTATGATTATCTCATAAGAATAGACGAGGATTGTTTCATAAAAAAATTTGATTTTACCATATTAAACAGATTATTAAACGGAGAAATTAGATTCACCTCCCCTTTTTTCCAAGGACAAGACGAACATTATGTTATTGTTGGTTTAGAAAAACTATGGAATCAATTTATAATTGATAATAAAATAACATCTAAAAAAAATTTTGGTGAAATTAAATGTCCGTACACTAATTTTATGATGTTGGATTTAAACTATTTTAGAGATAACCAAATGGTCCAAAACTTTTTAAAATGTGTTGATGAATCTAATGGAATTTACAGTAATAGATGGGGAGATTTACCAATATGGGGAGTTATTTTAAGTACTCTAATTGATGAAAATTTATATAAAGAATCAAAATCAATAAAATATTATCATAGTAGTCATAATAAAGAAATTAATTAATATAATGAAAAATGTTACGTTAGTAGGTTGCGGTGCAATTAGTATTAAACATATAGAGTCTATTAAAAATAATAAAAACTTTAATTTATTTGGATTCTATGATATTGATAAGGAATTAAGTAGTTTTTTATCAAAAAAATATAATGTTAAAAATTATAATAGTTTTGAAGATATAATAACAGATAACGAATGTAATTTTTTGTCAGTATTATCCCCCAATTCGGTTCATGTTTCACAAAGTTTAGAAGCAATTAAAAACAAGAAAAGTGTTTTAATTGAAAAACCAATTTCATTAAAATCTAAAGATGTTTTAGAAATAAATGAAACAAAAAAAATACACAATGAAGATGCTTTTTGTGTTTTACAGGTAAGATTAAATCCAACTGTAAAAATCTTAGAGAAGGTTATTGCTAAAAATTTATTGGGTAATATTAATTCGGTTTCTTTGATACAAAGGTGGCAAAGACCGTTAGAATATTTTACCGGATGGAGGTCAAATCCTTCTGTTGGTGGTGGTACTTTATTTGAATGTGGAATTCATTATATTGACATATTACAAAAAATATTTGGTATGCCTAATGTAGTCTCTAGTAAAGTTTATTCTTGTAAACACAAACATGTAGATATTGAGGATACAATTTACGCGATTTTAGATTACGGTAGTTTTGGTGGAACTTTAGAGGTAACCATTGCCTCTGAACCAACAAATTTAGAATGTAGTATTTCTATTCAGGGAAGTAACGGATTTTTAAAAATCGGTGGTAAAGCTCTTAATATAATTGAAAGTTATAATTTTTTGACGAACGGGTCAAAAAAAGAATTTGAAATATTACTTAAAGATTATTTAATTGATGTTGAACCTAATAAATACGGTTCCTACCAAGGGTCATGCCCCAATCACCCAGAATTATATTCAAGATTAATTACAAATCCGATGGACTTTGATATTTTAGAATCTTATAATTCAATAAAGTTAATTGAGGAAATTTATAAAAAATCAAATATTGTTTATTAATTATGAAAGTTGATAGAGTTATTTTGTCTTCTAATTTGAATCCATTGTATTATGAGTTTTGGAATCCAGTGTCTAAAGTTTACAAAGAAAAATTCGGAATTATTCCAACTCTTATTTTTTTTGGGACCGAAGAAGACTTCAAAAATATAGGGTTAAGTGATGAATTTGGAGAGGTCATATACGAAAAAGAAATTAAATCCATACCAAATTGGCAATTTACATGGGCACTTTTTTATTTTACAAAATACTTTGAAAATGAAACGTGTTTAATTATGGGAATTGACCATATCCCATTAGGGACTTATTTCATGAAAGATGTTATTAAAGAAATAAGTGATGATAAATACGTTATGTTAGTAGATAATCATTATTCATTTACTAAGCAACAACCTATTGATTGGGATTCTGGGGGTTATTGTCAATCTTCATATCATATAGCAAAAGGGGAAACATTTATGGATTTTTACAATTTTGAAGATAGTTTTGAAGATGAGATATTAAAAGTTAGTAAATCAAATGTTAAACCTATGTGGGGAAATGGTTGGGGAACTGATGAGGCTTATAGTAGTAAAATACTTTACGAATACCCGAATAGAAAAAGAATTGTTGGTCTAAAAAAGGCATTTGAATATAGTATGAGAAGAATTGATTGTGTTAGGAGTAATGAAGTAAAATACGATATTAACTTAATGAAAAGTAATTTTTACATTGATTGTCATTCTGTAAGACCAATATCTAATCATAAAGAATATATAAACGAAATGATTAATAATATACCATACTATGTTTGATAATTCAATCTTTATTCATCCGACAGCAATTGTTGAAAATACTAAAATAGGTATTAACACTAAAATTTGGGCATATTCTCATGTTTCAAAAGATGTTATAATTGGAGATAATTGTGTAATCGGAGAAGGGGTATATATAGGACCAAATGTTAAGATAGGTAATAACGTAAAAATACAAAATCATTCTTTGATTTATGAAGGTGTTACTATTGAGGATGATGTTTTTATGGGTCCAAATGTTATTACGACGAATGATTTGTATCCTGATGTTTCTAATAATTGGTCACACAGATTTAGAACCACATTATTTAAAAAAGGATGTAGTATTGGAGCAAACTCAACAATAATATGCGGAATTGAGATTGGGGAAAACACTCTCATAGGTGCAGGTTCGGTAGTAACAAAATCATTCCCTAAAAATTTAATCTGCTTTGGAAATCCATGTAAAAAAATTAGAAATAAATGAATGAACAAAATTTAATTATGATGAATCGTTATTGTAACGATTTACATGATAATGAAAGAATAATTTTTTGTAAAATTGATTACATTCTTAATGAATTTGAAAGAATAAGGAATCAAAAAGAAAATGTAGTTTTAATTATTGCTAACGGTGATATAACATTTGATGAAAGATTATTGTCTCGTTGTCCCTTAAATGTAAAACATATTTTCGCAACAAATACTTCTTGTAATAATGAAAAAGTCACACCAATACCTATAGGGGTTGAGATGTCAATGTTACCAAAAAGAGTTGGTCACGGAGAAATAAATAATGGAATATTTGAAAAATTACCTTATTTGTCCGGGGATAAGACTGTTCAAACCCAAGAATCTGTAAATCAAATATATTCCAACTTTAATATCTTTACCAATCTAGGTTTAAGGGGATTAGTTAAAGAAATTTCAATCAGAGAACCTCATATTAATTTTGAATTTGGTATTTCTTATCCTGAGTTTGTACAAAAAGTACAAACTCATTTAGCAACTCTTTCACCTAGAGGTAATGGAATAGAATGTATAAGAACTTATGAAGTATTATATTTAAATTCAATTCCTATTATTGTTGGGGATATGATGGAGTATCAAGCAATATATGATAAGATTTATAAGAATTTACCTATTGTTTTTATTAATGATATAGAAAAATTAAAAGATTTTTCCTATTTAGAAAAAGAAATTAATAAAGTTAAAAATAATAGTTTAGAAACATTAGATTACGGTTATTGGTTAAATTTAATTAAGAAAAAAATAGAAAGTGTTATATGATGAAATTAGTAGATTTTGAACAAACAATTTTTAATGGGGAAATGTTACCATTTGAAAGATTTAAATTATATAATTGGATTTGTGAAATTTCACCTAAAATTATTTTTGAGGTTGGTACTGGCGAGGGAGGGGGCTCAACCTACTATATTTCATTAGCAATTAAAAATAAAAATTATAACACAAAATTATATACTTGTGACCCTATTAGGTCTCCTAATCAAAAATTTCTTGATGAGTTTAATTTTATATCTTATTCCAAAGACTATTCACATAATATGATTAAAACATTAATAGATAGTGAAATTAAACCCGATTTTATTATGTTTGACGGTCCTGAAAATCCCGAAGTTGCATATGATGATATTATTTATTTGGAAAACTATATTGAAGATGGTACTTATTTCTGTATGCATGATTGGGACCATTATAGACCATACGATAACGGGTATTCAACCAAATCAGTTAAAATTAGGGAATACATTGAAAATTCAAATAAATGGGAATTAATTGAACGATTGGATTCTGATAAAAAAAATTCAAATTTTGATAATAGAGAATATGATTCGGTTGGATTGTGTTTGTATAAATATAAAAAATAACTAATAATATGAGTTCGCAAAATAATATAGATAATATAATATTAAAAAATGTGGGTACTTCAGGTTTTTTTATTGAGGCTGGAGGTTCGGACCCAAATGACCAAAATAATACACATCTACTAGAATTAAATGGGTGGATGGGATTAGTAGTTGAACCCAAATCTGAATTTAACCATCTTTACCAAAGAATAAGACCTAACTCAATAATTGAAAATTATGTACTAGTTAGTTCTGAACATAAAGAAGACACAATACTTGGTGATTTTAGTCACTACATGATGGGAGGTGTTGTTAATACCCACAATTTTCCTAATTGGTTCCCAACAACTTATCCTTGTATAACATTAGAAAATTTATTAAAAAAACATAATATCAAAGAAGTTACTTTTTTCTCATTAGATGTTGAGGGGTATGAAATTGAAGTTTTAAATGGAATTAATTTTAACGATGTATTTTTCCATATATTGGTAATTGAGAATCACGACCAAAAAGGTTCTAAGGATGACTTTAGTTTTTTAGAAAAATTTGGGTTTGACAAAAAGTTTGAATTGTCCCAACATGAATTTTACATCAACAGAAACTCAAAGTTTTATGATACTTTTTCATTGTAATTGTGAAAAATAAAATCAAAATTCAAAATGAACACTCTTAATGTTTAGATATGTTTAATAAAAAGATTGACTATTAAATAAAACATTATACGATTAATGTATGACAAGAAAAAAAACAGCCTCAGTTCCTGACGAATTGAAAAAAAATGTGAGTAGGAAAGACCAAATAACCGAAATCATTAAAAAGAAAACTAAAGAAAAATTTTTATCTGATAATCAGAAAAAATATTATGACCTTTTAGTTAATAATCAAATAACTATTTGTTCAGGACCTGCGGGTGTTGGTAAAAGTTATATCGCAATGAAGGCGGCTTTGGATTTACTCTCAGACCCCTCCACCCCATATGAAAAAATTATAATTGTTAGACCAGCAGTTGAAGCTGAAGAAAAATTAGGTTCATTACCTGGTAATGTGGAGGAAAAATTGGACCCTTATATTTTCCCATCTTACTACCTTATGAATAAAATTATCGGTAAGGAAGCGAGAGAAAAATTAAAACATATTGATGTAATTGAGGTTTTCGCACTGGCTTACATGAGAGGTATGAATATTGACAATTCAATCCTTATTTTTGAGGAAGCTCAAAATTCAACACCAAATCAAATGAAACTTTTATTGACAAGAATTGGATTTAATAGTAAATTTTTTATATCGGGGGATTTAGAACAAACTGACAGATATAAAGATAAAAAACAATCGGGTCTTTGGGATGCTATTGAAAAATTCAAGGATATTCATGACGTTGGTGTTTTTGAATTTGATAAGCAAGATGTAGTTAGAAATCCTCTTATCAGTAAAATTTTAAAGAGATACGAATAATGAGAATTGGAATTGAGATTAATGGTGTTCTTAGGGACACTATTGGTAAATTTACGCAAATTTACCAGAAAAATTTAATTGACGGGTATCAAAATGAATTTGTAAATCAAACTTATAAATTAGACATTTCAGGTAACACCGAAGAGGAGATTCTTCCTGAACCATTCAAGTACGAAATGAACCTGCCTGTGGATAGTTTAGAATTAACAAACCACTTTAAATTCCAAGATAAAGAAGAATATTTTTCATTTTTATATGAAGAACATCCTATGGAAATTTTTGGTCACGCTCAATCATCGGAATATAGCACTTTTCACGATTTAAATGATTTGTATAAAACTTTAAGGGATAATTACGATTTTGTTATTGTATCAGATGAGATAGGTAAATCAAAACCCGCTTCATTATTTTTCTTATCTAAGTTCGGATGTGAAATAGAAAAGATAAAATTTTATAGTAATTATACAATTAATTCCATGTGGAATGAAATTGACATTTTACTTACTTCAAATCCTACATTATTATTAGAACATCCATCAGACAAATTTGTAATTAAATTTGAAACTGAGTACAATAAAAATATTGATTCAAAATATTCTATTAATCAACTTAAAGATTTTGAATCAACGTTAAAACAAATTATACAATGTTAAAAATTCTAAATGAACATTATTATTTGGATTTAGATAAAATTGATGATTACATCAATATTGAGAATCCCTCAGGAGGTACTGAGAACACAATAAGTGTTGTTAAGTATGAAATGGTTAAAACATTAATTGAAATATTAATGACGGAAAACGAAGGTGTTGACGAAACCTTGGGTCCAAAAAGTACCGAACTTTCCATACCATTCAAAATATCGTTTAATACATTAATGCATAAAAAATTACTAAATAAATTTTAATATGACACAAGAACAGATTAGTAAAGTTGAATTATCAATTAAAAATCTAAAAGAAAAAAATTCAAAGATTTTCTTTATCGTACAAGATACTAAAGGAAATGCTAAAGCTTCAATCTCATACATTTATAGATTGGCTTTAACTCTAAAAAACGCAGGGTATAATCCTGTTATGTTACATGAGAAACCCGATTATGTTGGTGTAAATCAATGGTTGGGTGAAGAATACATGTCACTACCTCACAAACCAATTGAAGGTCAAAACTTAGAGATTGCGCCTGAAGATTTCTTGGTGATTCCTGAATTATATGGTTTTGTAATGCCTCAAGTTGCTAATTTACCTTGTGGTAAAATTGTTTTGACTCAAGCTTATGACCATATGCTAGAGACATTACAACCTGGTCAAACATGGATGCAATTTGGATTCTTAAAGTGTATCACAACATCTGAATTCCAGAAAGAATATCTGTCAAATGTTATGAGAAATATATCTTACGATATATTAACCCCATATATTTCAGACAATTTTGCAAAACCTCAATTACCCCCTAAACCAATAATTGCGATTAATAGTCGTGACCAAAGAGATACTGCAAATATCATTAAATCATTCTACTTGAAATTCCCACAATATAGATGGGTTTCTTTCAGAGATATGAGAGGTTTGAGTGAAAAAGAATTTGCTAAAACATTACAAGATTGTTTCTTATCTGTTTGGATTGATGAAACAAGTGGTTATGGTACTTACCCATTAGAATCAATGAAATCAGGAGTACCTGTATTAGGTTTGGTCCCAAATGTGTTTCCTCATTGGATGAATGAAAATAATGGTTTTTGGATTAATAACAAATCTCAAACTGTTGATTTCATTGCCGATATTTTACAGAATTGGTTAGAAGATAATTTAAAATCTGAATTATTTTCTGAAATGGACAAAACCGTAGAATCTCTACCAACTAAAGAGTCTTTTGAATCAAGCGCGATTGAATTGTTTGAGGGGTACATACAAACAAGACAACAATCATTTGAAGAACAATTAAATAAACTTGTAGAAACAGAAACTATCCAATAATATGAGCACTCAAAATTTTAATATATCGGTAATTTTACCAATTAAAACTATTTCAGTTATAGATTTTAATGAATACTTTGATAAGTGTATTAACTCAATAAAAACACAAGAATTACCTGTTAATGAGCTGGTAATCGTTCATACTGATGAAACCTCATTAGTTGAGCATTTAAATAACTACGATTTTGGTGATTTAAATGTTAAAAAATTAATATGGACCGAAGAACCTGATTACGCTAAACAAGTAAATTACGGTGTTAAAGAAGCGTCATCTGAATGGGTGTCATTATTTGAAATTGATGACGAATATTCAAAAATTTGGTTTAAAAATGTTAAGAAATATTCAGAATCGTATCCTGAAGCTCAAGGGTTTTTACCAATCGTTATTGATGTTGATGAAAGAGGTATTTTTGCAGGGTTCACTAATGAAGCCACATTCGCACTTAATATTTCTTCTGAAATGGGTATTTTAACCAATGAAACTTTACACACTTATCAAAATTTCCAAATTTCTGGAATGGTGATTAAAAAATCATCATATCTTGATTACGGAGGAATGAAACCGTCTTTTAAATTAACATTTGGGTATGAGTTCTTTTTAAGAATGACTTATAATTCTGTTAAATTTATTTCAATACCACGTATTGGATACAAACACACCAATTTAAGAACAGGTTCTATTTTTTGGAATT
>Ga0315909_10006673_pt1 | contig 12995 bp, 14 predicted proteins | sample LakEriMetagenome_11_FD_203527 | JGI IMG/M metagenome (GOLD analysis project Ga0315909, IMG submission 203527) | Freshwater fungal communities from buoy surface, Lake Erie, Ohio, United States - Buoy 2 MA125 | ecosystem: Environmental > Aquatic > Freshwater > Lake | place: USA: Lake Erie, Ohio...
TACCAAATAATAAACTTATATAAAAAATTGACATATATTTAAATTTAGTAAACTATTACATAAAATGTCTTCATTGCGATATATATTTCAATTGTCTGATTTGCATATTAGAAACGGTGATAAAATATCTTGTAGATATGATGAATATAATGATGTATTTAATGAAACCATTATTTCTATTAGTAATGAAATTAAAAAATTAAATTTATCATTAAATGAATTTATTATTATCATTAGTGGTGATATTTTTCATAATAAAAATATTATTGGAAACTATGGATTATTATTATATAAAAATTTTATAGAACATCTTGTTAAATTAGGGCGTGTAATTATTTTTCACGGAAATCATGATAGAAATCAATCAGAAATAAATCAACCATCATTAGTTTTTTCAACAACATTTAATATTGATAATTTAACTATTTTAAATGATACTACAACATTTAATATTGATAATATTGGTTTTTCATATGTTAATATAGATGATACATTAGATATTTATAGAAATTCAGGAAGAATTCAAGATTTACCAAAATTTCCAGAAATTATTGGAGATGTTAAATATAAAATAGCATTGTTTCATGGTTCATTTCAATCTGCTAAATTATTTAATGGGGATTGTATTAGAGATGAGAATAATCCTTATCCACTTGAATGGATTAAAGATTTTGATTATGTTATTTTAGGTGATATTCATAAAAGACAGGTATTTATTTATAAAAAGAAAACATATTGTGGTTATTCTGGATCGCTAATTCAGCAAAATTTTGGTGAAAATGTAGTAGAACATGGATATTTAGTGTGGGATTTAGAAAATAAAAAAATAAATGAAATAAATGTTTATAATAAAATAGGTTATATAAATATTAAGGAAAATGAATCAGAAGAAATATTAATTCGTATAAATGGTAAATATGAAATATTATTAAAAGATTATATAAATAATAATAAAAAATATATTCCAGAAAAATTAGAAATTAAAACTTTTTCAAAAATTAATTTTCAAAATTTAAATACTTTATTAAAAAGTTTTAATATTTCTTTTAATATTATTTCAAGATTAGATGAAACAAAATTTATAGGACAACAAGAAGAGGATTATATAGCAACTGAAATTTATAATGAATCTCAAATGATTAATATTGTTGATAATTCATTTATATTAGATTATTTTAGTAAATACTTAACAACAGATAAACTTAAAATATTATGTAATATTATTTCAAATAAAGAACAATTATTATTTGATATTTCAAAATATCCTGATGATTTACATTCAGAATGTGTAAAAAGAAATAAAGAATTATCATTAGAAATTTCCAAATGTGTTAAAAGTGAAGATATTAAACATTTAAAACCAAAATATAATATAAGATATTTAGAATGGGAAGGTTTATTATGTTATGAAAATAAAAATTGTTTAAATATGTCTGATTTAGACCTAAAAACATTTTTAATTAAGGGAAAAAATGGAACAGGCAAATCAGCAATATATGATATTATAACATTAGCAATATGGGGTGAAATAACAACATTAAAAAAAAGTTCATTATCATCTGGTATATTAAATTATAAAATAAAAAATGCATATACAATAGTTGATATTGAAATAGATGATATATTATATAGAATAGAGAGAGATTTTACTAGAAATATAGATAATAATTCAATTGCTAAACATCATAGAAATATTTATAAATTTATTAATGAAAAAGATTTAAAATTGATTAAAAAAGATAGTGCATGTGAAATATTAGTTAAACAATTATTTGGTACAGTTGAAAATTTCTTATCTTCTTCTATGATTACACAAAATCTAGATTATGATATATTAACAATGGATTTTAAACAATGTCTTGAGATTATAGATAAATCTTGTAATATTGAATATATTAATAATTTATATAATTTATTTAAAACTACAATTAATAAGTATAGAGATTTTAGAAGAATAGTTGAAAGTAAAAAACAGGTTTATGAAAAACTTATTTCAACAAATAAAATAGAAGAAGTAAATGATAAAGAAATAATTAATAATAAAAATAAATTAGATATATTATTAAAAGAAAAATCAGAATTACAAGAATTATATAATTCCAGTGATTATATTAAAATTGATATTAAAAATCCAAAAACATTATTATTATTAGATATAGATTATATTAAACTAATTGAAGATTTAAAAAAGAATATTAATAATGAAAATAAACAAATTACAACAAATGAAGAATATATATTATATAAAGAACAATTTAATGAATTAAAATATTTATTAAAAGATGAAACTACTATTTCTTTAAATATATTAAAAAAATCATATAATCAAACTATGATTATTGATGATACAAAGAAAATAAAACCTTGTGAATTATCACTAATAAAAAAAGAAGATGAATTATTGAAACAATATTATAATGATGATAATAAATTTAAAGATATATATATTAAAACTTTGGAAGAATATAATGAAGAACTAAATATATTAAATGAAAAATATAAAGATTTGAATCAAAAACATAAGGAACTAATCAGTAAAAAACCAAATGAAATTATTGACCCTAAAATAACGAATGAAAATCATTTAAAAGAAATTAATAATATATTTGAAATAGTTGATAATCTACATAACTATATATCAGAAAATATTAAAGAACCAAAATTAAATAAGATAATTAAAAAAAACTATACTTATAATGATTATAAAAAATATTTAGCAAAAGATATTGATATTAATACAATACTAAAATTAAATAAAGAAAAAATAACAAAATTAGAAAATGATTTTAAATTAACATTTTCAAAACAACAAACATTAAAAGTTAAAACTAAACCAGAAACATCAATATCATATAAAACATCAACAACTATAAATAAAGAAATTAAGAAGATAAATATTAAAGAATTATTGAAGCAAATAACATATGATGAAAAAATATTAAATATTTATTATGAAAAACAAGAAAATATAAATAAATTAGAAACTGAATTATTATCTTATAAACAAGAACTATTATTATTTACATCAAAAGATGATTATAAATATAATCCATTATGTGATATATGTTGTAACCGTCCATGGGTATGTCGTATAAAAGAATTAGACATTATTATTAATAAATTAGAATGTGATATAAAAACTAAAAATGATGAAATTGAAAATGATGAGAATGATTATTTATTAATATATGAACGTAATGAAATTAATAATGAAAGAAAAAAACAATATGAATTATTAACTGAATGGTTTGAATATTATAAAAGTAAGGAAATATATGATAAAATAACAAAAGAATTAAATTTAATAGTATCAGCAAAAGATAATATTAATAAAGAGATAAATAATTTAGAAATAGAAATAAATGAAATAAAATTAATTAAAATATATTTTAATAATATTTCTTATGATTTATATGAAACTTTAAAAAATATAGATTTATATGAAAAATATAAGATATGGTTAGATAAATATGAAAGTATTAATAATGAACTTATAACAGTTAAAACAAATATTACAAATTTAGAATATTATATTAATTATTCAACTAATATTAAACCTCGTATTAATTCTTTAAAATTACTTAAAGAACAATATAAAGAATGGGAAGAATATGAAAATAAATTAAAAATAATTAATGCATTCAAATTATTTGAATTACGTGATATGTTAGATATGTATGAAAAAATTAATGAATATACTTATAATAATAGTTTGAAACCATTAATAATATCTAAATTAAAACTAAATGAAAAAATAAAAGAAATTGAAGTTAAAATAAAAGCAGTAGAAAATTTAATAGTTAAATCATCTACTATTAACTCATATAATAAAGAAAATAGAGAAAGTTATGAAAAATTATTTGAAATTTTAACAGATTTAGATGATATATTAAATACATTAGAGACAATTATAACAAATTTTCAGGCATATAAAATAGATATGTATGATAATCATATTTTAAATAAATTATGTGAAAGAGCTAATAAAATTATTAAATCATTATGTCATACTGATACAAAACCATTTAAATTAGATTATTTAATAACAATTTCTAATGATAATATTCGTATTAATTGGTTAATTAATAATGAAAAAATAAATGATATAGATACAAAATCTAAACAACTAATATCAATAACTCAGGCATCAGGATTTCAACACTTTGTAATATCTTTAGCTCTTCGTATGAGTTTATTTGTAAATAAACAAGAAACTATGTGTAATCAGTTATTTATTGATGAGGGTTTCATTAATTTTGATAGAGAAAATTTATCAATAGTTCCATCATTCATTAAAAGTTTATTATCATATTTTAATAATATAGTTATAGTATCTCATATAGATTTAATACAAGATAATATAGATGAAATAGCAGAAATTAAATATAATAAAATTAATAGTGTATCATCTATGGAATATGGAAATTATAAAAAAGTCATAAAGAAACGTAATAGAAATATTAAAGATGAATAAATAAATTAATATGCATATTTTTTATTTTCTTCATAACTATGATTCATCATTTCACAAATAATTCTGTGTTTTTCTTCTGTAATATTTCCGTTTTTAACTTCTTTTTGTAAATATGTACTATATAGTCTTCGTATTTCAACTGCCGATATAGAAATACCATATATTTTATTAAATGTCTTCATAATGAAAATAGATAAAGAACTATTTGAAAATTCATTATTATCATTATTTAATAATAAATGTTTATTAGTTATTTTATTTTGTCTTTTAATAATAATTTCATTAATTAATATATCTAATTCGTCTGGAATATCAAATTGTTGTATATCTTTGTTTTTAGTTACATTAAAATAAAATTGTTTATTATAATAATAATTATTTCTTTCATTCATTTTTAATTTATTTTCTTTTTTTGGTTTTGTATCTGATATTAACATCTTTCTATAATCAACCGCTCTTCTTGTTGGGAATAATGTCATTAATGCGAATATTAATTTTTCAGTTTCTGTTAAATGTAAATTATCATTTGATAGAATAGTTAATATATCTTCTGTTTTAAATGATAAAACTTCTATTTTATGTTTAACTAAAATATCAGGTGTTTTATTTATTCTTTTTTCGTTATAATTATTCTGTTTTTGTTCTATATATGGATATAATTGTTTAACTTGTTTCGCAAAATTTTTAATACGAGTTATAACAGCATATAAAATAGTTATATCTTTATAATTATCTTTTATAACATTATATAAATCTGTTTTTAAAAATTGTAATTGTGAATTAATTTTATTTAAATTATATGGTTTATTTATTAAAATATTTAATAAATCTGTATCATCATCTATATCTTTTTTATAATAATTTTTATAAATCTTTTTAATGGTATTTAAATATAATTGAATACTTTTATCATTTAATTTAGATTTATTTAAAGGATTAATTCTTTTTTTAATTGGTTTTAATTGTATTAAAATAAATTCTTTATCTTCTTTCTCATCTTTATTTTCAATTTCTTGTATTTTTTCTTTATTATCATTATCATTAATAATAATTTCTTCATTTTTAAGTTTTCTATAATGTTTTTTCATTTTTAAACTTATTTTTTTATCATAAGCTTCTTTATTATTTAATAATTGTCTTTCTCTATATCTTTTTTGTCTTTCTGCATTAGTTAAAGCCATTTTTATTTTAATAAATAAAATAATTATCATTTTTTTAAAATGACATATAATTTAAAGAAAAAAAATCAAATTATCTTTAAAAAGTCTAAAAATAATAAAATATTAATGATAATAAATAAAATGACAGAATAACATTAAAAATTTTATTCGTCAGTATTCTCATCATAATAATATGTTAGATGTTTAAAAATTCTGTCTTCGTAATCATAATTATTTATAAGAATATCATAAATAATAGCTAATGCTAACTTAGCATAAAACATTACTTCATTTTTATTTGGATTATAATGTGATACAATATAATCTATATCATAAGTTTTATTACATAATAAATCTATTAATTCAGTTAGTTCATTATTATTAAAATGTTCTTTATATATTTGAATTACATCAAAGAAATTACAATTATACTCATTTATAATAATATTTTTATTATCATTTATATCATTCTTTAATAAATGATTAAATATAGTTTCTTTAATAATATCTTTATTTAAATTATTAGTAATAAATGTTTTAATATCATCATTGTTATAATTATTACTAATAAATGTTTTAATATCATCATTGTTATAATTATTTTCACACATTTTATTTTTAAATAAATCTACAATGTAGAAAATAATATCATCAATAATATCACACATCAATAATAGTATTATTATTAAAAAAATTAATCATTTTTTTTCATTACGAATTTTATAAATATATTTAAATAAAAAACAAAAGGACAAAAACACTGATAATTTGTTTAAGACTATTGATGATATATATGACATTCATATAGAACTATATAATAGTCATATGTAATATCAATAATCTTGTCTTATTATCAGTATGTTTGCCTAATAGTTATAATATTATTAACAATCATTTATTACTTTTAAATAATAATATTAATACATTTTTAGTTTTTATAAAATATATTTAAAGAGATTAATAAGAATTCCTTATATAGATTTTTTAGTAATCTAGATAATAAAAACTCTTTATAAAATGACTTCTAAATGATATATATTATTATTTTTTTTATGTTATATTTTATAATTATAGTATAAATTATAAATTCAAAACTTTTTATTAATAAAGATTTTGGTTTTATATTTATATAGACTGTATAATAAATATAAAAAATATCTCTCTCTCCTCCTTTATTTCTCATTATTGCTCATTATTATATAAAAATATGATAATATAAATATATATAATATTTAAAGAATGACATCTATAATTTATAATTGCTCGTTATGTGAATATAAAAGTAATAAAAAATTTAATTTAAACCGTCATATGGTCGCAAAACATAATAAATATAATAAAGATAATATTATTACTGATTGTTCTAACCCTATCATTGATTGTTCTAACCCTATCATTGATTGTTCTAAACCTATCATTGATTGTTCTAAACCTATCATTGATTGTTCTAAACCTATCATTGATAATAAATGTATTAAATGTAATAAATTTTTATCATCAAAAAGAAATTTAGAAAAACATTTATTAATTTGTAAAGGAGTTTCAAATCCGTTAGAATGTCATTTATGTCATAAAATATTAGCAAATAGTAGTTCAAAATCAAGACATTTAAAAATTTGTAAAGTTAAATTATCATTAATTGATGATGAAAAAGCATCAATACCAATTAATAGTATTATAAATAATAATATAACTAATAATATTGATAATAGTATTAATACTTCAAATATTACTAATATTATAGTTTTTAATCCAAATAATCCAAACGGTAAGAGTTTAAAAACAGACCATATTAATTTAGAATTTATTAATAAATTATTAAAAATTGAAGAAGAAGATGCATTCTCATTATATACAAAAAAAATATTAGATAATCCAGAAAATAGATGTATTAAAAAAACAAATTTAAGGTCTACATTTTCTGAAATACATGTAGGTAATAATAAATGGAATAGTTATTATGATAGTGATATTTATCCTAAATTCATAAGTGAAATAAGTAATTGTTTATGTGAATTATTAGTAGATAATTTTTCTACTAAGAAAATTATTAATAAATTAATTGAATTTCTGGATTATATGTCTGATAATGGATATTGTAATGATGATAATGATATAATTAAAAATAAAATTAATAAAAAACATAAAGAACTAATACAAAGAATTAAAGCTATTGTCTATAATCTTAAAGTTTTTATTTAATTAAAATCTTTTAATTTTGCTTTCCATATCTCATATCCTGTTTTACTAGCATAATAATATACAATTGCTATTATTGACATTGAACCAATTAATTTTAATGACATTATCTTATTTAAAGAATTATTATTAATCTCTTTAAATCAATTATTCAGGTAAAAAAATGATTATAATTTATTTATGTATTATTTATAAATGGATGATAAATTAATATTCTTTTCTAGTTCTAAAAATAATAATGAATTTATTAATAACGATGATGAATATATAGAATATTAGAAGATATTTATCTAATTTTGATATATATGAATTTTTTAAATATAATGGTTATTCTTATAGAACTATTGAACATGCTTTTCAAGGAACAAAAATTAGTTTAGCTAATAAGGAAGAAGCTTTCAAATTTACTATTGAGAGTAATCATGATATAGGTTTAGGAGATGGAAAAATAGCAAGAAAAAATAGAAAATTAGTTAATTTAACTAAAGAACAAATAAAAGAATGGGATAATATTAAACATACTATTATGTATGATATAGCATTAGAAAAATTTAAAGTTTCTACTATTTCAAAAGATGTATTATTAAAAACAAATAATTGTCAATTATGGCATACATTTCCAAGAATGAAATATCCAATTAGATGTTATTATTTAGAAAAAATTAGAACTGATTTAAAATAAAATTATAAAAAATAGCTTTTTAATTTTTTTTAAAAATTGAATTCATTTTTACACACAAAACAGAATTGAGTGAGTTGAGTGAGTTGAGTGAGTAAATATATAAATAAATGATAATATTAAATAATTAATATAAATAAAAATGACAACAGAAAATTATAAATGCGAATATTGTATCTATAATAGTAATAGATTATATAATTTAAAACGTCATATGATGACAAAACATAAAGAAAATAATTCACAACATTTAATTAACAATAAACAAAATACTGATATTGATAAACCAAATACTGATATTGATAAACCAAATACTGATATTGATAAACAAAATACTGATATTGATAAACAAAATACTGATATTGATAAACAAAATACTGATATTGATAATAAATGTTATAAATGTAATAAAATATTATCATCAAAACAAAATTTAAATAAACATTTATTAATTTGTAAGGGTATATTAAATCCATTAGAATGTCATTTATGTCATAAACTATTTTTTGATAGTAGTTCAAAATCAAGACATTTAAAAATATGTAAAGGAATAGAAACTGAATTAATAACAAAAGAAAATAATAATACAACTGACCTAATAGAAAGAAATATTATAACTAATTCAAATAATGTTATAAATAATTTAAATTCAAATAATGTTATAACAACTAATTATAATATAAATTTAATATCATATAATAAAGAGGATAGAAAAATAGAATTTGATATAACTCATATGAATAAAAATTTAATATATAAATTGAGAACAATACATGAAAATGACGCATATGATTATTTTTGTTATAAATTATTTGAAAATAAGAATAATCAAATGATTATAAAAACAAATTTAAGACATATATATTCAAATGTACATTTAGGTTTTAATATATGGGAAAAAATATTAGATAATAACATATATCATATAATAATATATTATATTGCCAATACAATGAATAGATTTATTATAGAAAATACAACAATACAAGAAAGAGATGAAAAAAAGATGGAAGATATATTATATTATATTAAAATGATGTATTCAAGAATGACATTAGAAAAATATCCTAGAAAATATGAAAAATATTATAAAAATAATATTGAAGGTTTAAAATTAAAATTTAGTAAATTTGAATAGATTTAAAGACATTCTTATTAAAACCTTATATATCTTTTTATAAATAAATGGAAAGACAAAAATTAATAATCTTGATATTAATGTTATAATAAACTAAGTCAGCGATTCCAAATTCTTATTTAAGAATTCTTCTTAGCAGTCTGTATTTTTACATACAGAGAGATCATTCTCACTTAATCTAAGAGATATTAACTATTAATACTGGCAATTATAATCTTCGTCAAATAATAATTATTATTAACTAATCATTTTTTATTTTAATTTAATTAAATTAATACAAAAGTTAAAATTGCTTTTCAAATTATACAATGTCATCATCAAATATAACTTTATATGCTAAATACACAAATAAGATTATCTGATTTACTAAATACTTATGAAAATATTAATACAGGATATTCAACAACTTCAATAAGTGAATATCAAAATATACTTGGTATAGTAGTATCTACTAGAACTTCTTTTAATGCTAATTTAAAAGGAAAATGACCATTGTCTTCATAAATATTAGTTCTTTATATATACATTTGATTTATATCTAGTAATTCTCTTTTATTATAATATTTATTTATATTCATTTTTATTAACAATATTATTTCCTCTCTTGTTTTTTCTTCTATATTTTCTATTAAACACATTTTCGCCATTTTTATATAAAATTCTTTTGAACTTATTTTTAATTTTTCTATACCATTATAATTATTTTCAAATGGAATACAATAAAACGGTATTTTTGACATATCTGGTTCTGGTATATTTTTTGATTCTATATCATATGGTAAATCTTTATTTGAACCTGATTTTATATATGATATTAAATATTTTATTGATATTGGATCATGAAATACTACTTCATTCCCTATTTCATTATCTATATTATTTATTTTTTTTACTGCTTTATCTAAATCCCAACTAAAAAAAGTATTAGTTTCATTTATCCAACCATTATAATCTCTGATATTTATATGATAATTCTTTTGTTCTAATAATTTTTTTGAAAATATTAAAATATTATCATTTGAAAATAATGGTTCAGTATGAATATTATTTTTTGTTATTAATGAAAAGTAAACGCCCGGAAATTGTTCTTCTGCATTTTCTAATTTAGAAGGTATTAATTCACTTATATCATTTATATTAAATGGATTATCTGTTGAATGGATTAAATATAATATTTCATTCATTTTATATATATTCTTTATGATATATATATCATTTTTTAATATTTATTTGTATTAATTTTATTGTAATTACTTAAAAAATGATTAGTTTATTTTATATTATCTTTTACCCTGATATTAGACGCAGTGGTCACCATTTTCATAATGTCTTTGACTATCTATTGCCGTTTCAATTCTTTCTGTGTTAATACTCGTTGTGCTGATAAACATCATCATAATTTGTTTGAACGTCAGTTGTTATTTGGAATCATCAATGAAACTCCCGAAATTGCCGATTGTAAAGAGGATAAGGTTATTAAACCTGTCTGTAAGCATGGGTTGAGGTGTTTTGAGGTTGATTGCGAATTGCGACACGGTCTTAATGCGGATGGAAGAAGAATTCTGCGAAAGAAATTTGACAAGGAATTGAAAGCGATACAGATGAGAGAGAAGATTCGTGCCGAGATTGACTTTTATAAGAAAGGAGGTAGGACGGATTGGAACGACTTGGATAGTCGTCCTTAGAGTTTGGGTTGGAAAAATGGCAAAATTAATTTTTTGTCATTCTATCTCTCTTTTTCAAGCCAAAAAACCAAAAAATAATTAATATTTTTGGAAAAGACATTCATCTTTTTGTACTTAACAGGTTCATATGATTTTCATCATATTTGCTGTTTTTCTATCAATGTCATTATGACAAAGTAGGAGTTTATTTTCAATTAAAACAATATCCAACCATTTATAATGAATAATTTTAATAATATTAATAATCATATTTTTTTATTTTTATTATAATTTTTATACTTTTTTAAGAATTCTTATAAAAAAATGATTTAAAATAAAAATCATTATTTCAATGGAAACTTTATTGGAAAGTCGCTTTATTATGAAATATGATTTTAATCAGAATATTATAAAACAATATTCTACAGTTAAATTTATTGCTTCTAATAATGATTCTTGTTTAGTTGAGGATATAGAAACAAAAAATAGACTTTGGATTATGAAATCATATATTAAGCCTATTGATAATGAAGAATTAGAAAAAATATGGGCTTATTATTATTCATAATAGTGAATGAACCATTTTTCATAATATTTTATAAAATCCTTATATAATGGTACTAATGAGATATAGTCATTCACCATATTTAGATTTTCGTGATAATTTTTTGCTCTAAATAAAGAATAGTTCGCCAAATAATTATCTGCATAATTATTTATGTGATTAAATATCTTTAAAAGTTCAATGAATGAACGAATAAACATCTTTTATAAAAGAATTTGAGATATATTTCTTTCATTTTTTATCTTTTTTACTTTTAATTTAACATAATTATGATTTTTAAATATTTATATAAAATTAATAAAAAAATTATAATTGGCTTTATATCAGGATTTTTATCATCATTTATATTAGCTTATACTCCATTGTTATATACTAATATTATAGAACTTCTATTTAATGATAATATTGATAATTCTCTTATTATAAATTATTTATCTTATACATTATTCTCAAATATTTTTGCAGGTTTTAGAGGTTTTATTTTTACTATTTATATTGAAGATTTAACTTTTATTATTAAAGATGATATATTTAAATCTTATAATTCTAAAAATCTTCTTTTTTATAATAATAATAATCATCATACAGTAGCTAATTATCTTAATATTGATGCAAAAAATATTTCAGAATCTTTTTTTCTTAATGCAAATGTTCTTTTTAGAAATTTAATTTATTTATCATTTATTTCAGTTATTTTAATTGAAAAATCATTATACTTATATTCGTTCATTATTTTTATCTCCCTATTTCAATTTTTCATTGAATATATATATAATAAAATTTTTTATGATAATTTAATTAATAATACTAACCAAATAATATTAAAACAAAATAATATTATTTATGATTATATTCAAAAAATTGAAACTTATAGAACTTTAAATATAAATATTTATAATAATTGGAATTCTTATAATTCACTATATTCAAAACTTAAAAAAAAAGAAGCATTATTTTATGCAATTAAATTAGCATTAATTCAATCTATCAATTTAATTATTTTCATTCTTATTATTTATATTGCTTTCTTTCTTAATATTCAATATAATATTATTTTTCTATTTATCAATTATAAAGATAATATCGTTAATATAGCAAATGATATTAATAATATAA
>Ga0315909_10006675_pt1 | contig 12992 bp, 14 predicted proteins | sample LakEriMetagenome_11_FD_203527 | JGI IMG/M metagenome (GOLD analysis project Ga0315909, IMG submission 203527) | Freshwater fungal communities from buoy surface, Lake Erie, Ohio, United States - Buoy 2 MA125 | ecosystem: Environmental > Aquatic > Freshwater > Lake | place: USA: Lake Erie, Ohio...
CACCGATAACGAGACGACGAACTGGGTGGAATATTGGCTAGAAGGCGAGCTTGTGCATCGCTCAGTCCATATGACCTTAAAACGAAATGTGACTGGTGAAGCAGTCTCTCAATCTTTAAGTTAAGGGAAATATTATGGCGAACACACAAAGCCTCTGCACCTCATTTAAGGGTGAACTGTTAGTAGGTCATCACAACTTCGGTACAGGTGTTGTACGCGCAGCCACGACTGCTGACACATTCAAGGCAGCGTTATACCTTGCGTCGGCAACGGTCAATGCGTCAACAACTGCCTACTCGTCTACTGGTGAGGTGACAGGTACTAACTACACGGCTGGCGGTGTTACGGTGACATTTGGCACTCCTCCAAGCACAAGTGGCACGACGGCATTTGTGACTCCAAGTGCATCAATCGCTTATTCCAATGTGACCCTATCAACTGCCTTTGATGCCGTCTTGATCTACAACTCAAGCCAGTCTAACAAGGCAGTCAGCGTCCATACCTTCGGTTCACAGACCGTTACGGCTGGAACATTTACCTTAACCATGCCGACAAATGATTCAAGCACAGGCTTGATCAGACTCGCTTAATAAAGGGGCAGCGCAATGGCTGCTTACGGCTCTGGCTACTACGGCAAGGGTGTCTATGGCATCGGTAATGTCGTCATTAGTGGCAATTCGTCAACTCTTGGTATTGGCACGCTTGGCGTAAACATATCCGAGCAAGAAGACGGAAATGTCGCCACAGGTAATGTTGGAACTGTTGGCATTACCAGAACTGTTGCGATAACAGGCAACTCGTCAACCTTATCGGTTGGCACTCTCACACCAAACACACTAGAAACCGTTACAGGTAACGCTTCAACCTTGTCGGTTGGAACTGTCACGCCATCAAGGTCTATTGAGGTCTCTGGTAATGCTTCAACCTTGTCTGCTGGCTCTGTGCTGGCTGCAATATCTGCTGCCATTACAGGTAACTCGTCTTCTGGTGCTGTCGGCACGATGTTGGCAGAGACCATCTCCTTTGTTGAGATAAGTGGCGTTAGCGGAACTGGCTCGGTTGGTAGCGTTACAAATGCAGTATCTATTGCGATAATTGGGGTTGAGGCATCTGGATCAGTCGGCACAATGATTGGCTTTGGCTGGAGTGCAGTACCAGACACGCCAGAGACTTGGATAGCACAATCAGACACATCAGAGGACTGGACACCAGTCACAGATACATCCGAGAGCTGGAGTCCAGTCTCAGACACATCTGAAGACTGGTCAGAAATATCAGACAATTCAGAAACATGGACGCAAGTCCCAGCATGAAGGTGAAATATGGCAGATTCAACTACATCCAACCTATTACTTACCAAACCAGAGGTAGGCGCGAGTACTGACTCGTGGGGGACAAAGATCAATACCGATCTCGATAGTATTGATGCGCTCTTTGCAGCAGCAGGTACTGGAACATCGGTAGGTCTTAATGTTGGTAGCGGTAAGACGCTAACTGTGGCTGGGACGCTAACGGCTAGTGGCACTTCATCATTTACCAATGGCACAACCATCCAAGGTCTAACAGTAGGTAAGGGCGGTGGTGCTGTTGCTACTAACACGGCTGTTGGTGCTAGTGCTTTGGCGGCTAATACGAGTGGCGCTCAAAATATTGCTATTGGCTATCAAACATTGTATTTGAATCAAACAGGTATTTACAACAATGCCGTTGGTCTGCAAAGTTTGTATTCCAATGTGTCTGGCAACTACAACAATGCTTTTGGCTATAGCGCTCTTGGGAACACCACAGGGTCAAATAACGTAGGTATTGGGCATCAAGCCCTTAACGCCAACACCACAGCCTCTAACAACACAGCAGTAGGATATCAGGCACTTAATGCCAACACCACAGGCGTTGAAAATACTGCTGTAGGTTATCAGGCGTTAGTAGCCAATACTACGGCTTCTTATAACACCGCAGTTGGTAGAAACTCTCTTGTTGCCTGCACAACAGGAACACACAACACAGTCATTGGTCACAACTCAGGCGACACAATTACTACTGGTACAAAGAACACTATTCTTGGTCGCTACAACGGCAACCAAGGTGGCTTAGACATTCGCACATCATCAAACCGAATTGTGCTGTCTGATGGGGATGGGAATCCTAGGGTATATACAGATAGTAATGGTAGATGGATTTTTGCTACAAACTATGCTGGAGAATTGATTACTGTTGCTAACCCAAACGCTTCCACACCATACGGAATATATAATGGTTTTAGTGGTGCTGCCCCAAACAACACAAGCCAATGGTTTCACCTTTCAGAAGATACAGGTGGTCTGCGTTTTGTTGTTAACTCAAATGGTGGAATCAAAAATTATTCTGCTAATAACACCAATCTTTCAGATGTGAGAGAAAAGACAAACTTTGCTGCATCTAAACCATATCTAGAAACAATCTGTTCTATTCCAGTTAAAACATTTAACTACATTGACCAAAACTTTGAAGAAGATGGCGGTTTAACTCTCGGTGTTATTGCACAAGAAGTCCAAGCTGTTGCGCCTGAGTTGATAATGGAAAGTAATTGGGGGACAGAAGAAGAACCAAAGATGCGTTTGTCTATTTATCAGACAGATTTACAGTATGCGCTAATGAAGTCCATCCAAGAACTAAAAGCAATCGTTGACGCACAAGCCGCAGAGATTGCGGAACTCAAAGCAAGATAAGGAGAAAACCATGTCAGAAATTACCATCACCCCTGAAGAAATTGCGAAACATTATTCTGCGTGTTTAGATAGTGTGAATTTGATACAGGCTGGACAGCCAGAAGGCATGACAGCAGAAGAGTGGGCAGACTGTCTTGAAAGAAATAAGGCTCACTTGAAAATCATGTTAGCCAAGGACTTTTGGACAACTGAGAACTTGACTCCACTAAGGACAGCCAGCGCATGACCTCAGAGCACACAACTGAAGGCGCTGCTGCGCTAATTACTAAGGCAGCACCTCCAGTCGGAGTATCCCTTGCAAGTGTTGCTGGCTTTCAAGTCAGCGAGGTATTGATCTGGGCTACTCTGATCTACACCGTCTTGATGATCTGCCATAAGTGCTACCAAATTTATAAAGACATAAAGAAGTGATGTGTTTGATCCCATCACCATTGGCGCTGCTTTCAAGGCAATGCAACTGGCTTATGACGGGATCACATACTGCTGCGATGCCTTGTCTCAGGGCAAGGTCGCTGTACAGAAGATAAAGAAGGCAACCGATGATGCCCAAGCAATCGCAAAGGAAGTCAAAGGGATATGGGGATTCTTTAGCGGACTATTTGGTGGCTCAAAGCCAGCCGAGTCCAAGCCAGCAGCCACAGAGCATAAGCCTGTGGCGAAAAAGAAAGAAACCTACACAACCCACATTCCTAATGAAGCCGAGATCGTCCAGCAATTCATTAAGCACTTAGGTGCTTTTTTTAGACACCACAAGGAGTTAACCGAGTATGTGGAAATTAAATATGAAGAAGTATTTTCAAGCGTTGATCCAGACCCTGAGACGATTCTGGAACTCTCTGTTTACAAAAACGAACTAGACCAGAGCTATGTCAAGTTGAGTGGAATGATGAGGGGTGCAAATGTGCCTTATCAGCTCGGACCACTCTGGGAGAACTACAACAGCATCTACTCCAAGGTTCAAGTAGAACAGCAAAAACGCAAGGAACAAATTAGAATTAGGAGACAGATAGAGGCTTACAGACAGGAAAGGTTCAGACAAGAAAAGATTGAGCTTGGCATGGGATTGTTTATCACGCTGCTCGTAGTTTCTTGGCTATACGCAGTATGGATAAATTCATTTATCGAAGCATTCTGATCCTTGTGTGTGTAATGCTGACAATTATCTTAATCATCACGCCAGTCTTGATTAGTATGTGGATCAAGATACAAAAAGCCGAGATTAGGTTGGAGAAAAAAGAGAGACAAATAAACCGACAATTAAGGTTAATGGAAAGGCAGAGCAATGAATGACTTACTCAATCTTCTCAAGGGTGTCGCACCCACGCTGGCAATGGCTGTCGCTGGTCCTTTGGGTGCTTCTGCTGTTACCGCTCTGGCTAGTAAGTTTGGCGTGTCTGATAGTGTTGATGCCGTTGCAAAGGCTATTGCTGGCGATCCAAAGGCTGCTGAAAAGATAGCAGAGCTTGAGCTGGAGATGGCGAAGATTGATGCAGCCAATACTGCCGACGCAAGGAAGATGAATTCAGAGATACAGAACTCTGCCACAGCGTCTTGGTTAGCAAAGAACATTGCCTATGTCATAGACACATCAATCATTGCTGGCGCTCTCACCATGACCTTTGTGGTGTTTATTGTTGGCGTACCAGAGCAGAATAAGTCGATGGCTTTCACGGCTTTGGGATCGTTGTGGACTTTGACGGGTACGGTGGTGAACTTCCATCGTGGTAGTTCTGCTGGTAGTAAGGCAAAAACTGAAGAGATGATGAAAGGTGTTAAATGATTGAATTCTTAAAGCAACTAATGCTGGCTAAGGTCAACCGTCCACAGCCAACTGTGGAAGAGGTCGAGGTACAGGTATGGTCTTTCGTCGTCAAGTCGATCACCATCATGGTTCTAGGAATTGCGTTTGGTGTTCTGTATTTGATTGGTTTTGAGAAGCAAGACCCAGAACTAGCACCTATCGACTCTGTATTCCTTGAAATCTTGAAAGCCATTGCGTTTATGGGTGTCGGCACTATGGGCGGTATCTCAGGACGCAAGGCATCGACAGCCATTGCAAAAGCCATTGTGGGAGAAGACGATGCAACTAAGTGAACACTTTAGTCTTGAGGAGGCAACTCACTCTGATACCGCAACCCGTCTAGGCATCAGCAACCAGCCAGACGCACAGCAATTAGAGAACATGAAGACGGCTGCTGCTGGCATGGAGAAGGTTCGCGCTCTGCTTGGTAAGGCTATCAATGTCAACTCATGGATACGACTGCCAGAGGTGAATGTGGCGGTGGGTGGTAGCAAGGTATCGAGTCACATGGACGGCTGGGCTATTGACTTCGTATGCAAAGGCTTTGGCACTCCATTGGAAGTCTGCAAGGCTATTGACGCAGCAGGTATCAAGTTTGACCAGATGATCCATGAGTTTGGCGATAAGGGCTGGACTCACATCTCCTTTGCACCAGCAATGCGTCAGCAGAAACTCACCATCTTCAGACCTCAGAATAAATACGCCATCGGCTTACTCACGCAAGACGAGTACAACAAGGCAGTATGACGAACTTCTACCAGCAGCTCCAGACTCCTGCCGTACCAGACCTGCCTAATCCGCAGGATCGGTATGACCGTCTGACGGTTGCGCAGACGAATGGTGCTTTGCGCACCTTCTTCTTGAAGTTAACCAATGCCTTGCAGTCCCTTGCGTCTCCTCGCGGTGGTAGGTTTATCAATATGCCTTACGGGGCATTTCAGGACGGCACAGACCAGACGGCAGCCAATACGACGACTGCCTACGCCATAACATTTGACACAACAGACTTCAACAATGGCGTAACCTTGTCGAACTCGTCAAGGTTGAATGTGTCTCAAGCTGGAATCTACAACATTCAATTCAGCGTGCAGTTTAAAAACACTACTAACGACACACAAGATGTAGATGTGTGGTTTAAAAAGAACGGCACAAACATCGACAAGTCAAACTCAAGATTTGGTCTTGGTCCAAGAAAATCATCAGGCGATCCAACTCACATGGTCTCTGCCATGAACTTCTTTGTAAGCATGGAAACAAACGACTATGTTGAGATTATGTGGAGACCTTCAGATGTAGGTATCAGTATTGAACACTACGCTGCCAGCTCCACGCCAACAAGACCAGCAATACCGTCTGTCATTGCGACGGTTACCTTTGTCTCCAATCTTTCAGCATAATTAGACCCTATGGCACTCGTACCAATCAAAATCCCTGCTGGCGTTTACCGCAACGGTACTGAGTACCAGTCTGCGGGGCGCTGGTATGACTCGAACCTTGTGCGTTGGTTTGAGAACACCTTGAGACCTTGGGGCGGGTGGCGTAAGCGCTCAACCTCACAAATGACTGGTGTCAGCCGTGGAATGCTGACTTGGCGCGATAACTCCAATCTGCGTTGGATCGCTGCTGGAACACCATCAAAGCTCTACGCCATGAATGAGGCTGGAACTCTCAAAGACATTACTCCCACAACCTTTACGACTGGTGATACAGACGCTAGTCTGAAGACGGGTTACGGTTACAGCAACTACGGCTCTTATTCTTATGGTGTGGCGCGTCCAGACTTGGGCGACATCATTCCAGCAACCACTTGGACAATGGATTCTTGGGGCGAGTATCTTGTGGCGTGTTCTAGCAAGGACGGTCAACTCTTGGAGTGGCAGTTAGGCTTTACAACCCCTACAAAGGCTGTTGCCATTACTAACGCGCCAACGAGCTGTGCAGCCGTTATGACTACGGCAGAGCGCTTTGTCTTTGGACTTGGCGCGTCAGGTAATCCACGCAAAGTATCTTGGTGTGACCAAGAAAACAACACAGTCTGGACACCATCCGCAACGAATCAGGCTGGTGACTTTGAACTTAATTCTGTCGGGTCTCTGAAGTGCGGTAAGCGCGTCAGGGGTATCAATCTTCTATTTACAGATGTCGATGTCCACGCTGCTACCTATATTGGTCTGCCTTATGTCTACTCCTTTGAGAAGGCAGGATCAGGTTGTGGCGTGATCTCCTCACAGGCTGTCGCAGCCATTGATACGGCAGCCATTTGGATGTCTAAGTCAGGCTTCTGGGTCTACGACGGCTATGTCAAGCCCTTGGTGTCGGATGTTGGCGACTACATCTTCCAGAACATCAACTACAACCAGTCAAGCAAGGTCTACGCAGTCCACAATAGTAAGTATGGCGAGATCATTTGGTTTTACCCTTCTAGCCAGTCTAACGAGAACGACTCCTATGTCGTCTACAACTACCGCGAAGCGCATTGGGCTATTGGCACTTTGTCTCGTACTGCTGGGACTGACCGAGGCGTATTCGTCAATCCTTTGATGATTTCGTCAGATGGTTACATCTACGAGCACGAGGTTGGCTTTACCTATGACGGTGGCACTCCTTACGCTGAGTCTGGTCCTTACGAGATCGGTAACGGGGACAACATCATGTCGGTGCGTCGGGTGATTCCTGATGAGCAAACGCTAGGCGAAGTTGTTGTTTCCTTCAAAACTCGTATGTACCCAATGGCGACGGAAACCACTTACGGACCGTATTCCGCAGCTCAACCCACAGATGTGCGTTTTGCTGCCAGACAGGTCAAGGTTAGATACACGGGCGATGTCTTAGACGATTGGCGCGTTGGCGTTAACCGATTTGATGTTGTCGCAATGGGTAAGCGGTGACTTAGAATTGAGTCAAGAATTAAGGGCGGGGAAAGTGCCTGTGTGTATCCGAGAGGATTACACCTTTTACTTGGAGTTCTTTCGGGGTAATTTGTGGTTTCACATCGACATCAAGAGATGGTCGTCTGAAGTCAAAAAGGGTTGCCAGAGGGACTTTGCTCTTTTAGAGGATTTAATTGGGAAGCCTATCGTCGCGCTGATACGCGAGGATGACATCAAACTTGCAAGATTTGCCAAGTCATTTGGCTGGTCTGAGAAATGTCAAATATCACTATTAGACGGATCGAAGGCTTTTATTTACACCAACATGGTGTGACAAGGGAGATGATATGGGTGGAGTAGTAAGCGAAATTGGTGACATCGGTCAAGGCATCATTAGTGGCGTTAATGAGGGCTTAACTGATCTTGATGATTCTTTACCTCAAGAAGCAAAGATCGCAGCAGCCATTTACTTAGCGAGTCAAGGTTTACCAGTCGGTGCTGAAGGCGCTACATTATCTGGTGCAAATGCAGCAGTCGCTGCCGATAACGCATACCTTGCTAGTCAGGCTGCGGGTGCTGGCGCAATAGCAACTCCAGTTACAACTGGTTCAGTATTAGCCACAGAACTCCCAGCGTTTGGCACTACGGCAACAACTACGGCAACAGGTTCTGCTGGAGCTTTACCTCCATTGTCTCCAGTCGTGCAAGGAACTCTTCCTTCGTGGGCTGGAACTAGCGTAGCACCAGTAACTGCTGAAGGCGCTGCTGCTGGCGGTCTAGGTTCTACGCAAACTAGCTTACTTGGTGGTGCTTTTGATTGGGCTACGGCTAGTCCAGCAAATGCACTACAAGCAGCAAGTTTAGGTTTAACGGCTGCAAAGGCTTTGGGTGGAAGTACACCAACATCAAGCACCGCAACGACTAGCATTGACCCAGATATCAAAGCTGCATTTTTACGCAACCTAGAGGAAGCCAGAGCAACGGCTGCTGGCTTAGGCACTAGAGAGTTTGCTCCTTATGCTGAGTACAACCTTGGCATGGTTCAGAAGTACATGAACCCTTACGAGCAGCAAGTCATCCAAGGAACTCTTGGAGACATAGAGCGTGCTCGTCAAGGTCAAATATCTGCTGAAGGTGCAAGAGCAACTGCTGCTAAAGCCTTTGGCGGTACACGCCAAGCAGTAACCAGATCGCTGGTTGATGAAGCAGCACTACGCAATGCAACTAATGCAGCAGCACAACTTCGTCAGACTGGCTTTGCACAGGCTCAGAACTTAGGTCTGTCGCAACAACAAATGATGCAGCAATACGAACAGCAAAGACTCGACGCAGCTCGCAACTTAGGTCTAGAGCGATTGAATGTGGCGCAAGGCGCACTAAGTCTACAACCAGCAAGGATCGGTGAAAGCACCACAACTCCTCTGTACCAAAACACTACGGCATCTGCTCTTGGCGGTGCTTTGGGTGGCGCTCAACTTGGTAAGTTAATCGGTGGAACGGCTAATCCTGAGTATGCTGGCTATGGCGCTGGCATTGGTGGTTTGCTCGGTCTCATGTAAGGAGTAAATGATGGCAACAATGCAAGACTTTAGTGGTTTACTCTTTGGTGGTGGTGGTACTGGACTTGAAAGCTATATCACGCCAGAACAACAACAAGCAATTCAGCAGCAGTCAATGTTGCAAGCTGCTTCTGCTTTGCTATCTGCTGGCGGTCCAAGTCGCACTCCTATCTCTATCGGTCAAGCCCTTGGCGGTGCTTTGCAAGCAGGTTCTCAGGGTTATCAACAAGCACAGACAGGCGCTATACAAAACCTGTTAACACGCCAGAAGTTACAAGAAGGCGCATTAGAACAAGCCAGAATGCAAGCCTATCTAAAAGCAATAGGTCAAGATACTGGCGCTCCAGCCGTTGCAGGTCAAGCGGGTGTGCCAACTACTGGTGCTGCACCAACTGCAATGCCTGTGGGTGCTCCAGCTCCTACTGCTGGCGGTGGAATGTTTGCGGGGCTTACGCCAGAGCAAAGAGCTTTGCTTCCATTGATGAAGCCAGCCGATGCTATTGGTAAGGCTTTTGAGATGGCTGGTCAGAAGGCTGGTCAGTTAAGCGAGGCTGACTTAACTCAACTTGGACTACCTCCAACGACTTTGGCTTACAAACTTCCTAGTGGTGAGACGAAGATTGTCTATCGTCCTGACTATCAATGGATTGAGACACCTGCTGGCGGTAAGCAGTTAATGGACATGAACAACCCGCTTGGCGTTGTACCTAAACCTGTACAAGACAGGGTAGTAGCAAGTGGAACAGTACCTAAGCCAACTGCTGGCGCTCCTGCTCCTACATATCGTGGTGGCATGTCTCCAGCATTGAAACCAGAGCAGATTATGACTGCGGTACAGGATTGGGACACTAAATATAAAACTCCAGTCGATAGCATTTTGTCTAGTTACAGCATCGTCAAGGATTTGGTGCAGACTGGTGAAGGCGGTATCTCTGACTATGGTGTGCTAATTAAGTCGCTCAAGGCGCTTGATCCGAACTCTGCTGTTATGCAGGGTGAGGCTAGTGCAGCAGCTCAGATGCAAGGCATGGCTGACCGTATGCAAGGATTTTTAGACAAGATCGCTGCTGGTGGTGTTGGTAGTGAGCAAGCAAGACTTGATCTTGCTAACTTGGCACGCTCTTCCGCAAAGGTGGCGATTGAGACATACAACCGACAGGCAGACCGCAAGGCTGCATTACTTGGTCAATATGTACCTAAATCAGTTCTTGACTCTACATTCCAGAAGTACCCAATACCAGAAGAGTTGACATCTAAAAAGTCATTTAAAGAAACCATGAAGGCTGGTACAGCACCTGCTGCTGCTGGGACTGTATTGACATTTGATCCTAAAACTAATACTTGGAGTTACAAGTAATGACAACCGTAAATGTTGAAGGGTACGGTCCAGTAGAACTACCAGATGGAATGACACGCGAACAAATGGCTGCTGCCATCGCTTTGCTTCCAAAACCTGAGACGCAACGCATTAGGCAATTCGCTCAGGGTGCGACTATGGGTACTGCTGACGAGGCAGAAGCCCTAGTCCAGTCTCAACTCAAAGGCACAAAGTACGAAGACGAGCTGTCTGCTATTCGCGGGAAACTCAAGTCGTATCAAAAAGCATATCCAGCCGAGTCCGCAGGTTACGAAGTAAGTGGTGCTATTGCACCTTCAATCGTTGCTGCACCATTTACTGGTGGTAGCTCTTTAGCTGTTGGCGCTGCACAGGCTTCTCCAGCATTAGGCAGATTGATGATGATGGGTGGTGCTCAAGGCGGTATTACTGGTGCAGCCAGCGCTGAAGGCGATCTAGTGTCTCGTGCTCAAGCTGGTGGTGTTGGAACTGTCGGAGGCGCTTTTATCGCTCCTGTGGCACAGCAATTCATCAAGGCTGGCGGTGCTTTGATCAATGGCGTGATCGACGCAACCCGTCGTCGTGTTGGTGATCGTGGCGCAAAGGTCGTGGAGACCGAGATCAATAGACTGGCTACCGAGTCAGGTCTTACTGCCGACGAGATTGTTGAAAGAATCTCTCGCGGTGAGATCATGGCAGAGAACGCAACCCTGCAAGACGCTGTGCGTGCTTTTGCGCGTGGCGGTGGCAAGGCATCAACTGTACTCAAAGAAGCATTGACTCGTCGTCCTCCAGCTCTTCGTGGTCAAGCCATGAATGAACTGCAAACAGGACTAGCTGTCGACTTAGACGAAAACATAATTAAATCATATCGCTTGGGTGAGAAAGAACTTGGCAAGTTAGAAAAACAACTTTACGAAGGCGCATTTGCAAAAGGTGGTGTCGTCAATAAGCCAATGCTAGACGCAGCCTCAGACGCAATAAAACGCGCTCCAGAGGCTGGTAAAGCAATCAATGATGCCTATCAGTCAAATACTGGTAAAAAGCCATTCTGGACGGTTACGCCAACTGGTGAAGTCAACTGGAGTCGCACGCCAACATTGGAAGACATGGAGATCATTCGTCGTGGCGTGTCGTCCGCAAAGAACGCTGCCTATACTGGTGGCTACGGTGAGGTAGGTAAAAACTTAGGCGCTGCTGAAGATGCACTTCGCACCCAGCTTGATACTTCGTCTTTGGCTCTAAAAACTGCACGCGAAACATTCGCTCAAAATCGTTTAGCGTCTGAGTCATTTGAGGCTGGGCGCAAGGTCTTTACAAAGAGCGCTGACGAAATTGCCTACGACTTCGAGAACTTAGCCAATAAGAACGAAGGCGCTGCCAAGGCTTTTAAGGCTGGAGTTATGGATGCCTTGCGCAAAAAGTCAACCCTTCCTGCAAGAAAAACCATGATGCAAGAAATTGCAGACCCAGCCACAAAAGAAGGTCAGATTCTGCGCACCATATTCCCAGAAGATGAAGTAGACAGAATGCTTGCAACCGTTGGTCGTGCGTCTCAGTCTCAAAAGGCTGCAACTGCAATTCTTGGTGGATCACCCACAGCACCAACTATTTTCAATCAGAACCGCATCGGCATGAACATCTCAACCGAAGAGGTTGCTGGTGCTTTGTCTGGGAACATTGGAAGTTATGTGTCCTTGGCGAGAAAAGCCTTGGCGAAGTCTTCACCTAACCTGACAGATGACCAGAGACTTAGGGTCGCGCAGGTCTTGATCTCTGAAGACCCTAAGTTTGTGATGAATGCACTTAACGATCAAGGTGGCATCAAGATGCTGCAAGACCGTGTGGCGCAGTTATTTGGCACAGCACAGCGCGTACTGCCTTCGGCTGCTGCAATAACTGCTGGAAGCTATGCACCCAATATCTCTGGTGGACTTTTAGGGAAATAAGACGATGGCACTACTAGACGAAGAAAATGCAGCATTCGGCTATTACCCACAAATGGGTGGTCGCAGAAGATTTAATGATCCGCAAGGCTCTGCTGATATTCCATTACAAACATTTATAGGTCGATTGGCTGGTTTGCTTGGACTGCCAGCAGATATAGCAAATGTTGTTAGAACACCAAATCCAATGGAAGTTTATGGTGATGTCAATTACGATCCAGCAACGCAATTACCTTATGACACTAGGTATTTCAATAAAGCATTGCCATTGCAGCCAAAATCAAAGGCTGGCGAATTAGCAAGGGAAGCTGGTTCTTTTGTTCCATTAAACCCAATGCCAGCAGTCAGGGGCGTGCAAAAGTTAGGCGGTCTGCTTGGTGAGGAGATAGCAACAAGAGTTGCTACTGGTCAATCAATATTACCTAGTTTGTCGGCTGAACCTCAATCTGCAATGTTTGCTGCTGCACCGACATCAGCACGACAAGGCGTTGGAAAGTCTAAAAACAGAGTTGGCACTACTGGTCAATATGTTGGTGCTCCACAAGGAATAGACAGCCCTCAAAAGCTCGCAGCAATGCGTGCAAATTACATGAAAGATGTAAATCAAGGTATTGCTGGACGAGACTGGTATGACGATGCAAGCAAGTGGATTTCAGAAGTAGCGCCAGAAAATAGAAGTCAGGCTATTGCAGATGCTATTGGCGTGTCTTCGCAAGGTACTGGCGTTGACTCTAATCTTGGATTTGCTGTTAAAGGTATCAATCAATTTGCT
>Ga0315909_10006676_pt1 | contig 12991 bp, 11 predicted proteins | sample LakEriMetagenome_11_FD_203527 | JGI IMG/M metagenome (GOLD analysis project Ga0315909, IMG submission 203527) | Freshwater fungal communities from buoy surface, Lake Erie, Ohio, United States - Buoy 2 MA125 | ecosystem: Environmental > Aquatic > Freshwater > Lake | place: USA: Lake Erie, Ohio...
CTTGATTTTATCACAATCTAATACATTAGTATCAGTACATATTGTACACCCATCTTCACTTTTGCAAGTCTGTACCCAGGAAACCCCAGGCCATAATACATTATCGGTGTAGTAGTTATTTCCTAAATAAGCACTAGTAGGCCATAGATCAGGATTACCAACATTTAAAACTCTGTCTGGATTCCTACCATCAGAAAAATAAACAGACCAGCTACAATCAAAATTTTCCTTAGATGCTCCTGTTATAAGATTAAAGGTAGATAGGTTTAAACAAGCATCATTTACAATTACCCTATATGTACATAGGTCTTCATCATACAGACCTATTTCAGAACTGGTAGCTGATGTGGGAACATCGGTAGAAAAAATAATCCAATACTGTTTAAACAAATGCACTCTACCCATAATTGTATAGGTAGCCTGAGCACATGGGTAGTTAGCCATCTCATTGCCTAACAATCCCAAGTCTCCTTCCACAGAATTATTTACAGCATTTCTGGCATAGGGCCAGGAACTCTCCGGGTCAAAGTTCTCATCAAAGTCTCTTACAAGTCCTTTAACAAAACTAGCAGAGCCTGCATTAGATGTATTTTGTAAAGAATCATTAGAACCAGTATCTGCTTTTTTCTTTGCCATATTACACTACGTTATTAACTCTTAGATTATTAGAATATGGGTAACTCTTAAACATGTTATAATATTTAGCATACATAGCTTTTCTGTTTAATGCCCAAACCTTAGCTATTTCTGAGAAATTAGGAGTATTAACAATAGTCAATGCATAGTTTCTAGCAGCTCTTAATTCAGCATTAATTAACTGATACTGAGTGCCTACATTAACATTGTCCATGAGTAAGTTCTCAATGATTCTTTTCTTTAATGAATATTCATAATACTCATTGATCATAGGATGATCCACAACAATAAGATTGCCGTGCTCATCTACCATATCAGCTTGATAATTAATGTACATATTGCCATCTTCAAAATTAGCATACACCCAACCATCTTTGATATAAGCTTCATCTTTATTATGCCATCCCGGTGAACAAGCATTTGGACAGTCTACATCTACAAATTGTGAGCTTCTAAATACTACAGGGGAAAAAGTTCTATACTCTCTCCTAACTGTATTAACCATCTGAACAAGGGTATAGTCAGTACCACACTGAGTCATACAAGTAGTTTCCGGTGAGGTGCCATTAACATCACTGCAGGTATTAGCTTCAATCCAGGGACGGTAACCTGGTACAATCTCTTGTACATTAGTTCCCTGTGGGGGAACATAGACTACACTGTAATTACCGCAGATAAGAGCAAAGTTCATTACCTGAAAATCTTCCGGAAGTCTTGCTTTGCCTTTACATATTTCTAGAACAATCTCTCTAGTTCTTTGAATTCTAAGACCTAAATCATAGTTACACTTACGGGCAATCTTAATCAACTGACCAGGCTCAATACTAGTATCAGCAGCTAAGTTTCTAAGATCCATCTTAACATCCTCAAGAAGAGAATCAAACGTTCGGTATTGGAGGGTATAGTTGAAATCCATTATCTTAGAATATTTTGTTTATCAGAAATATTAGTATCAACAGGAACTTGCAGATCTATCATAATATCCTGAAGTACTTGTTTTTCAACCTCAGCAAACAAATCATCAGGTATTGGTAAAATCTGATTTTGTTTGATATCACATAGATTATCAGTACATGTGAAAATAGAAATGTCATCTTGGAATATTCCTTCTATCATAATAGAGGGCCATTCAACATTGGGCAAGTATAAATACCCATTCATGTACCAATAGTACTTTTGATTATTATACTTAAATGCTGTTGTCTTTGTCATAGAAACAAAAGCAGCCGGCTGAGTTCTGTATACCTCAATAGACCCATCTATTGATGAAACTGTTCTTATAAAGGGACCATAGGATCCTTCAAAAGGAATTGGAATTTTTTCTTTAGTCTTCATGATTTTACATGAATCCGGTAGAGATCCACAACAAGCTTCTATTTTGTTTGTTTCCACAAGCTCAACACAAGGAAGACTTCTAAACAAACTAGAAAACTTAAGACGGATGTTAAGGTTATCTTGACGTTTGATATAAAGTTTTGCATACTTTACAATCAAACTATAGATAAATCTATCAGTCATAAAAGCATCTTGTTTAGCTGCTTTAACTATGTTGCGCACTCTAGATATGCTTTCTCCAATTGTAGTCATCAGTCTATATCAAATTCGTTATAATCTTTAATCTTCTCATTATCAGCACGTTGCTGTAAATCCTTCATAAAATTGATGGTATATAAATTAGAAACTTTCATTTTGTTTTCCATTTTTATATATCTATTCCAGTTATCAGCATATGTTTTAGAAACATATCTTTTAAAGTTTCTGCACGGTAGGAACACCCATATCTCCCTATCTAATACTTTATATTTAACCGGGTAGTTAGTATAAAATATTTTAGCAAGTGTTCCATCAGAGTCCAAATTATTGTTAGTTACTTTTAATCCATACTTTATGGATTTACCGTAATTAATGTTTTCTGTCTTTGAATTATTTGAAATACAAGTCCCTACAAACAAATAACCTAATCCTTCCGGCAACTCCACTCCATCTCTATACTCAACTACACTCTCCCATATTTTTTTACTAGACTCTCTTATTATTTTTTTAAATGTAGAATAGTCTAACTTATCATATTTGGGATACTTTTCTTTAAACTGATTCAGTAAATCAGGATTGAGTACATTATATATTTTTGGTCTATATCGTGGTGCTTTAAGATTTGGTTTTTTGAACTCTCTCATTATACTACAATTTAATGAATTTTAATCAATTATAAAAACAAATATAACAAAAAGCCTTGGTTTGTGCCAAGGCTCCTTGTAGATAATCCCGTTTAAACCAACAAAACGGACTTATTCAATAATATCTTACTGACAATATTTTTTCCACTGTGATGTATCTGATATAATAGACACAGAATAACAGTTGGATTCATCTTCACATATAGTATTAACTCTAATCAGGTATTCTGTATTTTCAGCTAATCCTGAAATAGTGGCAGATGTAGTTGATTGTTGAGGTAATGTACTCCATGTTATAACAAGAGGATCATTAAGCTTATACTCTACCTGATAAACGTCAACATCTTCTACAGCACCCCAAGAGACACTAATAGATGTTTTTGTAATATGTGATGTATAAAGTGGAACAGCTGATGTACAGGCCATTATTTTTAAGTTTTAGTATTAGTATTCAGGAATTTCTAAAGCTGCTGTAAGTATAAAACCTCCGTAAATATCACTTACGTTTGCAGCTAATGGAGAGTTAGCTCTAGTATTTACCATACCAACAGACTCTGTTACATTAGATGAATCAATAGAAGCAATGGTATTATTATCTATTACCATCAAAGTATCATAAAGAAATGTTCTGTTAGCTTTATTACCAGAACTAATTACACAGGTTCCGTTTAAGTCTAAAGTATTTTTGTTATAAAGTCTAGTATTTACAAACTGCAGTTTACCATTGTCACCACCGTGTGTTATATTCCAAACTGCTGGTCGGTCAACAACAGTATTACTTGCACCTAGACCCTGTGTAACCAAAGCAGCATCTTTAACAACAATAGAATGCCATCCATTACCATTACCTAGTTTAACACAAGAACTTATACATTCAATATCAGATGACATGTCACCTTGAAATATGATAGTTCCATAGTGTGGTGTTGCACCCAAACCTCTATTACAAACAGCAAGACAAGAGTTACCTTCTAGTTTTCCATTGATATAAACATTGTTTCCACCATCTATCCAAACACAAGAAGAGATTATATCATCTCCTGTTTCTGTCATAGTTGGGTTAGTCTGTCTTATAATAGAACTATTAACAATGATTTTGTATCCATCATTAGCTTGAGTACTTAATACACCATCTAAGTAAACACATGCTCGTGTAGTCTGGGAACCATTGTTTTCTATGATTGGACAATTCAAAACGATAGTTCCTATCATAGGTGTAGTTGCACTAAATCCTCCAAATCTTACAATATATCTTTGTGCGCCTGATATAATATTGTTAATATTAATCATAGCATCAATGTTGTTAGAGTTATCAACTCTAACTAGATGTGTGTTTCCAGTACTTGTAGATGTAATTTCATTTCCTTCAACCAATACTTTTAAAGATGGTGAGGAAATATCTTTGATATAAATAGCTTGATTGGCATTACCCATAATCTTATCAAACTGAAAGAAAATATTATGAGTTGCGGAAGTACTGCTTATGTTCAAAGGAATTGATGTGCCATTTAAAACATTAAATACAGCATACCCATAAAATCTTAAATTTAATGAGGTGCCTATTGTAAAACCACTACTTGTAAATGTTACACCTGGTTTACAATAAATATTTACATCAGTTTTGGTAAGAGATATCTGACCTATAATATAGTTCCCGGCATTTAAAACAACAGTGTCTCCGGCAACAGCAGCAGCATATGCAGCAGCAAATGTAAGATATGGTCTTACAAGATTATATTTTTGAGCAGTTGCATCATTACCATGTTGTAAATCTACATATACAACGTAAGCTTCATTTACAATAGCCTCATATTCAACCTTACCACCAGAAATATTGGTGATACTCATACCATAACTAGCCAGGTTATTTAGTAATGTTTGACTAGTATTATCAAGTGAATTGGTTTGAACCAACAGTGTACCACCAGCTGGACAATTACAACTACTTGTATTTGTACATTCTGGGTTAGTAATCATCAATACTAATTGCTGAATAACATGTTCAAGGGATGTACCTGGAGGTAAATCAGCATCCAAGATACCGTCAGTAATAAAAACACAAGCTGCGTTTAAATACTCACTACATCTCTGTTTACATTCTGGCAAACAAGTATTTGTAACAGGAGTGGTATATGCACTGTCAGCACATCCACATCTAGTATTACTATTTCCACATTTATTACAATTCATATTTTTTTATATTATGCGCAGACAATCTGGCTTGTTTGACAATCAATAGAGCGACCATTTTGTGTAGATGTAAGTGTTGCTTTATAAACTGTGCCCGATGTTAAACCTACAAAAGATACTGATGTAATACCTCCTGCTCCACTTGTAATACTAGCACTATCTACAAACACATTAGCTGCCGTATATAAATTAACAGTATATGTAGTAAGGGCAGTAGCTTTAGTCCATCCAACATCTATTTGACCAGGACTTGCACTTGGAGAAGAAATGTTCACTAGTCTGTAAGAACACCAGTTAATATTATAAAATGCTAAAGAGCGTGTACTATTACAAGTCAACGTACCATCTGTAAGACACAAAGAAATATCTACTTCATAATATACAGAATCAACATTTACTGTTCCTGCCGTGCTGATGTCTAAATCAATAGTACCACCGGATGTTATTTCTGAAAGAACATCTTGATTAGTAAATGAATAAGATGCTGCAAAAGCGTCTCTAACCACAATATTAGTTCCTGTTGCTCCACCACAATAATCAAATGCTGCTGGAATAGAACCTGTAAAGAACAAATCAATATATTTATTTGCGCGTATACCATTTCCAGTAAGCATCCAGATTATGTCGGCACAAGTTGGTGCACAACAAGCCAATAGATCTGCCTGTAAAGTCACAAGACTAGACTGAAGATTTTGAATTGCCAATCTTTGATCACAAATGATCAACCACAAATCTTGAACATTCTGTGCTAGATTCAATGGTGAATTAATCCAACCAGGTAAACCGGCATATGTTCCTACTGATCCTAAAGTAGCATCAGCACCTGAAATACACTGATAAGATAGAGTTGTGTTGATATCTACCGGTGTTCCTGTAGCTGTCCGTAAACTGCAAAAAGCAGTTTCAAAGTCAGTCAAATAAACCTGAATTGTTTTAGTAGTATTGTTACCTATACAACCAGGTGTCGTGATGTTAACAGTAGCCGGTGAAGTACTGCAACAGTTATTCTCTATAAAGGTTACTCTAGTGTCTAGATCTTCTATGGAAGCTGTATTAGCAGCAATTGCTGTAAGTATAGTACATATCTCATTACCAATTTTTACAACATAATCTTTCAAAGACAATGTAGTAACAAGGTTTCCTAAGAAGTCAGCTGTTTGAAAACAAGCAGCTATAGTAATAATACAATCATCTGGACAACCTCCTGCCTGTACAGGATCTACAGTTACATTCTCTAACTCACAGATTTTATTTAAAATAAACTGCAAAAGCTCTTGAATGTCATTTACTGTAGGGCACAATGGATTAAAACAAGAAAGGTCTAAAAGACTCATATCCAATTGATTAACAATTAGACAGAGACGTTCTGCCATTTTAGCTACAACGTCACTTACTGAATCACCCGTACATAAATTGATACACGGAATATCAGGACCCTGCCAGATCACACAGTTAGATGAAATAGGATTACATCCTGCTTGAGTATCATTTGTTTTTATTGGAAGTGCCATATCTATAATTTACTTAAATTTTATTTATTTTCAAAACATACTGTCAAGTTTCTTGAATTAAGGTTCTGGACAGGGTTCTGGACAAACTATATCAACAGGAGGAGTGCAAAAACCTGTTGGATTAATTTTATTGTAACTAGACAACTCATGCTTTAACCAGATTTTGTCTAAGTCTAAATCTCCACAACAGTTTTTAATCCCGTGATAAAGACTTGTATACAGTCTATAATAGTTTTCAGCAAAGCGAGTAATGTCTCTAATCTCACACTCAGTATCAGTTACTCTATAAAAAATCTTAACTGGCTTTTGAGTAGACTTAGGAATCTCACAACAAGAAGGATCATCCGGTGGTGGTGTACAACATTCGCAATCTTTAAAAGCATTGGTTACTGTGTAATAGTCACAAGGACAAAAACCTACTCCTGAATATGGACCTAAAACCTGATAACAATTACCAGGGTATTCTGATATGTTTACAACAGATCCTACATAAAGTGCTAGATCTGAAGAAGTTATCAATACAGTATCTGCAGATTGTACAACTTCATCAAGAGGTAACTCATCATTAAAAACACTTGGATCAGCTGAGCAATTCAGTAATACAAATGCATTTGATACAGGACAATCTTCTAAATCCGTTGGTGTTACATACTCTAAAGGTAAAGTAAAATATACACCTGATGAGTCTGTACTAGACATACATTCAAGACAATCTACTCCAGGAGAAACATCAGTTGAAAAACAAATGTCAACAACAGTATAGTAAATATCCGGAAAGTTAGCTGGATCTGTTATTTGAACTACAGTTCCTAGCAATGCTGACCAAAATGGTTCAGTTGCCGTATCTTCTGATGCTGTACTTCTAGTGTAAGCAAATTCTTGGGTACTACAACTTTGAAGAATTATACAATTTTTAGTTGCCATTATGTGCAAGATTTAGTTATACAACACTCACAATCTGGATATACTGTATCTACAGTTATATCATATATAACAGTAGCACAGGACTCTACTGAAAAAGAAGGAATATTTACCCAATAAGATGTGTACGGACAATCGATATCTGCACCAGAATATCCTACAGCGGTTGCCAGAGTTTGGTTATTTAACTCCCATCTGCTAGTTGTATCATTCCAATTTAACAAATAAGTGTTACCACCATTTGTAAAAGCGTATTGATTACGGTTATTTAAAAGAATACCTGTAGCTTGAATAGTAGTTGTAAATGAACCGGCACCTAAATCCCCTGATATTTTTATACATTCACATGTAGGAAGACCTACAGAAAAACATATTCCTGGATATCCAACAATACTTATTGTTTTATTTAATACAGCCTGAAGATCAGAATCAGAGATAATAAAATTACTGTCATTAAAACAGTTGTTTAATTGATACTTAGGGGGGTCACATTCTGCACAAGATCCAAAAGAATCTCCAGATTGAGTAATAACTTGTAAAGGAAGTAATCTATTGGGATTAGGCCCTACCTGCCAACAATCATTTGGAAACTCATCTACCTGTATAGTCTCACCGGCAACAGATGCTAAGTTAGTTTCTGTATAAAGTACAACATCTTTATCCTTACAGTTGTATAAAACAAATGATGGTAAACATACATTGCATTCATCAAAAGAGTCTGTAACAACAACTGTATTTGGCACTAAACATGCCGCTATATCTACAGATACAAACCAACATTCATCATAACCTTCTATTTTAACAATTTTGTCTAGATATTCCTCTAGATTTGTTGAGGTATATATTGTGTTTTCTTCATCAATACAATCTGTTAAAATGTAACAGCAATCTACATAAGGCAAGTATGTTGTACAAGTACATAGTGCATCACCATCACAAAAATTAGCTGTGCTTCCATCAGGACATTCATATTGCCCTTCACCGGCGGGAACTTGTTGACCAACCGTATCTCTAGTTGTAAATAAAATGTATGGCTCCAAATCAGCAGGAGTGCTTCCAGGATCTACCCAGCCTCCTGAATAAATACCAGGAGTACAAACATTTGCTATAAATTCTGCTTTAGTAAGATTATATATTTCAGCAGCAAATGAAGCAAGACCTCCAAAATTAAAACCTTTTAGCTCAATAATATTTTGACCAGCTGATAAAGTAATGGGAAAAACAGTCCAGTTCCTAAATGGAATAGTAACAGATCCATTTTGAGCACTAAGCTTAAGAACTAATGTATTATTTACAGTAACATGAACTTCATTATCAGCCGCTATGCCAATTGTATATTGTTTATCTTCTGGGATATTTATACAATAAGTATACAATAAATAATATCCGGGTTCATTTTCACAGCCTGCCGGAGTATTTGTATAAGGATCACAATCACTTATTCCAGAAGCCCATACCCCAGAAATATTTAATCTACCGTCTGAAGTACCAGACACAGGAGATGACCACCATAATTCATTAAGAATAGTTCCAGTTCCTGATCCAAAAGTTACGGGTGAATATCCAGGAGCTCTGGCTACACTTATGCCAGAACCGTCATTATCTTTAAAATCATAATTAGCATTATTAGAACCAGTACCAAGAATAGGAAAAGCATACGAACTTATATCTTCTAATAAACACAATGAAAGATTGCCATAAGTGTTTGATAAATTTCCTTGTGTTACAGTTGTAGTTGGTCCACTATAAACAGCAGGAGAAGTAGTAGTAAGTTCACATTCGTTCTGTTCATTTAGTGTATATCCTTCAGGACATGTACCACAATTATATGTAGGAAGACATTCTTCACAACTAACATATGAACTATCAACAACAACATCTCTTGGTTCAGTACACCCTTCAAAAACAGAATCTACTATCCAGCATGTATCACATCCCTCTATTTTGACAATTTCACTTAAATATGTTAAAAGGTCTGTTTGAGTATAAATTGTCTCGGATATTCCAGAACAATCAGTAAGTGAATAACAACAGCTAGTGATAAAAAGTTGCTGTAAGCATAGACAATATCCTCTGTTATCATCTCCGGCTACAGTAGTACAATCTTCTGGACAAGGCTCAGGAGTAATAGGATCTAAACCTATGGCCTCACAAATCCCAGTAATTATATTATATGTATATCCTTCTGGACATAATGATGCACCTGGTAAAGTTGCTTCACAATATCCGGTTATATCGTTATATGTATATAACTCAGGACATACTCCACAAGGAGTTAAATCAAGTGTAGAATCAAGATCTGAAAATCTAGATCCAATTGCAGGTTGTAAAGAAGGTACATAAGTAACTCCTCCATTTGAAGTATAAAATAAAGAACCTGCTGATCCAAATCCTAAAAGAAAATTCGTAATAGGTTGAAGAGCATTGTATATATATAAACCTGTATTGGTAGAGGGACTTCCTATAAAAGGTTGATTTAATGTTGTCCATGTTAAACCTCCATCAGAACTAGAATATACAAAAGCAAAACAGTCAATGCAAACAATACCAACATCCGAATTTGTTATAGCTATAGAAGTTCTTTTATTAGTCGGGTCAGTACTTGTACAAGAATTCAATGAAAGAACATCTGTAAAAGTTACACCACCATCATCAGATCTGTATACTTTTTGATCCGTAGTTACTAAAACTAAGTTATCCCTATATGCTATAGATCTTATATAAACTGAAGTTTGTATAGGAAGATCATTATTGCATGCAAACCAAGTTATACCGCCATCATTAGATCTAAACAACTTATCATATACTGAAAGAAAGCCTACAGAGTTGCTATTATAAGCTAAAGCTGTAATTATCTGCACACCGGATGCCGGATAAATAGAAGCTGCAGTGTTGACAGTATCTGTAAATGTGTTTCCGCCATCAGTAGATAAAGAAACTTTATTGCTTGTTGCTATAACATTTACAGAATCTTTGTACTGAACATTAAGCCAACTATATACTCCTCCAGTTGTACCAGGTATCTGTGTCCAAGAACCACCTGCATTATTAGAGATATACATTCCTGTTACAGGTGCCGTACCAATAATAACATTGTCTATACTGTATGGATCACATGTTACAGATGCAGCAGCAATAACTCCTGCAGGCAAGATAACGTCATTCCAAGAAAGACCAAAATCTTGTGATACATATAATCTTGTGGTATATAAAGCATATGATCTTATTGGCATATTCTTAAGAATTAGTATTTGTACTATCTAAGTTATTATTAGTCTGCGTAGATTTATTATTTAAATTGTTTTTTAAATTTTTATCACAGTTTGAACATCCTATTTTACCATTAGGTAGTTTTCTTCTTTGACATCCGCAGGTCATTACTCCGTTACAATTAGGGCATTTCATAATATGTTGGTTTAATTGATTACTTATTTACATGTACTACACCCACAACCACAAGATAACTTGTTTATCTTATTCATAACGTAATTATACATATCCATCCCTTGAGAAGGGGTATGACAATATTCAACTTTTGCTTTTGCGGCTCTGAGCATTGTAGTAAGAAGCTGAACTTCTTTAATTTTTTCTCTAACTGGACCCTGAGGGTCACAAGCTTGCAAATCTAAACAACAAAGTAAATCATTTATAGCATTAAGTGCTTTTGTAATACGTAGATGGTTGTATTCTACAAATACAACATCCTGTGGAGAAACAGCATATTTTACTATATAAACTCCATCAGAAAAATCATTGTAGGTATTTCCACAATTAGCTGTTTGTAAGCCTATATCACAAGCACTCAAATTTAAAATAAAATCTTCAGTAAAGTTAGAATATTCATATGATGTGACAAAACCCGGAGGAGTTATGAACAATGTAGGACATTCTATTGGTGCAATAGTACTATAAATACTTGCGTCAAGTATTCTAAAAATACAGGGTACTAGTGTATCTGGTATATCTAATGCTAACTGATGCTTTTCCATATTTATTTAAAATAAAAAAGGAGAGAAGAGTTTAACTCCCTCTCCTTTTTATGATTATTTACTAGTTATTATGGGAAATCTGTAGGAGGTGTACATACTTCAGGGCAATCGTATACAGTCAATGTTACACATGGACTACCCGCAGCTGCCAACCAACCAGTAACAAATGATTGAAATACAGTTTCAATTTGATCTGTTACAATCTCTAGCAAGTATTGATCATTGTCAAATGTACCAGTAGGGTTGTTAAGTCTTGGAACATTGTGCTGAATGAAGTAACGGTAGTACTGAGAAGTACGATTAATAGTATTAGTTACATCATAACCTTGAGTAATCTCACGGATACGAAGATCTGTACCAGTATAGAAAGGAGACTGATTGTATCCTTCAGAAAGGATCAACTCACGTACTATATTCTCACCAAAACCTGAACCTTGAATAGGCAAACAAGTGTTAGCTACACAAAGACTTGCAAAAGCACAAGGATCACCATTGTAATCTACTTCAGAAGCATAGATTTTAACTGGCTCCAAGTAAGCTTGCAAAGCATCTGTTGGGTAGAAAGTACAATCACCAAATTGAGTATCTACATAAGCACCGGTAATATACATACCAGCAGCATCTCCAGTAGCTGGAGAAGGATTAGGAGTGTAAGTATTCCAAAGTGCTGTAGGACTATTTACATTGTCTTTTGTCATAACACCCAAAGATGCTCCAGTGTAATCCCAAACTGTAATTTGAATAAATGAATTAATCAAAGGAGAGTTCAAGAATTGTTTAGCCCAATCAATGTAAACAGTAGTTGGGTCAACAATTGTAGGAGTCAATGAACCAGTAGGGCAGCAACCAGTATAAGCACCTGCAGTAAAATAAGAATTACGTGACAAGAAACGAAGAACTGGTGAGCCTTTCAAATCAAGACGCAAGTAGTAAGTTTCACCACAAACAAAGTCTGGCGCACAATTAGTTTGACCAGGAATTGTCCAATTAGGGTCAGTCCCTGCTGTGTCTGGTGTAAAACCTACAGATACAGTTGCTTGTTGAAGTGGACATGGGTCAACTCGGTAAAAAGCTGATACATACTTTGGATTAATGATTTTTGACTTAGCTGACTCCTTGTACCCGCCATGAAACGGACCAATTTTGTCATTAGCATAAATAGAGCCAGCTACTAGTACAAGTGGACATCTTAGCGCAGTTGATGCATCTACATCAGCGGGAACTTCCCATGTAGTTGGATCTACAAAACCAAATTGTCCCTTAGTAAAGGCGCTGCTGGCAGTAGTAGCTGTATTTTGAAAGCTACTGGTACCAATAAAAACCTTATTAAAGGCGTGATTAAAATAAGCCATTGTTTTAAAAAATTAAATGTTACAAATAAATATATTAACAATATAGGAATTTATTTTTTTAATTCCAAATTTATTTCAAGAAAATAAGTTTATACTTTGTGCTATTAATCAATGATTTTACATTATCCAAATCATTAATAATTTCAGAGTAAGGACAAGTCTTTTGTATTTCATTTACTTTACCATAAAGATCATTTAAGTAAGAAACACAATCT
>Ga0315909_10006677_pt1 | contig 12990 bp, 20 predicted proteins | sample LakEriMetagenome_11_FD_203527 | JGI IMG/M metagenome (GOLD analysis project Ga0315909, IMG submission 203527) | Freshwater fungal communities from buoy surface, Lake Erie, Ohio, United States - Buoy 2 MA125 | ecosystem: Environmental > Aquatic > Freshwater > Lake | place: USA: Lake Erie, Ohio...
TAGAAATCTATTCTTTGATTTGGTTAAACAAAATGAACTTTACCTAATCATCCTCGATAACAACGAACGTTATTGGTCAGTTGATTGGTCGAACGGAGGACTCGTTTCCGCAGGTTCGATGCAGGTGGGTCAGAACTATAATGATTTGAACGGGATAACCGTTACGATTACAGGTGGTGAACCCAATCCGTCACGAGAGATTGATGTAACAACAACTCTCGCAGCAATTGCTACAGGATTCACAGTTCAATAATAATACAAATGAGAGGACAATGGTCCTCTCATTTCTTTGCCTTAAAGAATTTCATGTCTCAATTAAATTGGAAGGGGAGACCCTATAGACCCATCGGTGGTACAGGATTTATCAAGGTTTACAAACCTGATATCAATGAATTATTGAAACCCCTATCTCAAAAGAAGGGATTGGGTAGTGCGATTCTCACGGGGAACGCAATCAACCCAAATAATCAACCTACATCTCAACCTGTTGTAACACCGAGTCCCACTCCGAGTGTTACTGTGACTTCAACACCCACGGTTACTCCCACCAATACTCCTTCGGTAACACCGACGGAACCTTATGACATTTATTTGTTCGAGGAATGTGGAAACCCTTCAAATCAATTTAGATTTGAAAATGTTGTTGGGTTATTGAACGTTGGGGAGGTTTATTATATTTCAGGTGGTTCAAGTTCTTTGATATGGAGTTCAACAACTTCTACTTGGTCAGGAGAAACAACAACTTGGGATTCCACATCATCAGTATTCAACGGATATGCGTCCGTGATTTCATATTCTGCGGTAGGACCAACTTATTCAGGTACGGGTATTACATTTACCCTTCAACCTAATTGTCCTGGTGTAACACCCACTCCGAGTGTTACTCAGACAAATACACCCACGAATACAAATACTCCGAGTATCACTCCAAGTCCTACTCCTTTTGATTCTGATGCTACAACCTTTTTGAATGCTGTTGTTGCGACAGGGGGAACTCTCAATGCAACGATATCTGCAGCAACCAATACTCTCTTTTCATCATTAAAATCTAATGGTCTTTATACCTCAATGAAGGCAATGTATCCATTCATAGGTTCAACTTCGGGTTCTTGTGCAATCAACGCAGTTAGTCCTGGTACATATAATATTAGTTGGTTTGGAGGAATGTCATTTGGAGTTTCAGGAGCAACTGGTAATGGAACTAATGGTTGGGGAAATACAAATCTAATACAAACGGCATTTACTCAAAACAGTGTGAGTGCTGGTGTTTATCAGATAACCTCACTATCAGGTGGAGCTGAATTTGTATTTGGTAATTTCAGTACTGGTGGATTACCTGCAATACAACTTTCAACCTATTTAACAACTTTAGGTGGAAATTATGCTTATAGATTGGGTAGTACGAGTATAACCTCACAAACATATTCTGGAAATACTGGAATGTTTGTCATCTCTAGAACAACTGGTAGTACTACAACTCATAATTTGTATAGGAATGGTAGTTTGATAAATTCAACAAGTAATAGTTATACTGCGACTACAACCCCAAATGCAATATATGTATTTGCGAGACAAGGGTCAGGTGGTGCTACCCAAGAATTTTCACCACAAACTTTAGCATTTATATTCTTCGCAGATGGATTGAGTGGTTCACAGGTTTCAACCTTGAGTTCAATAATAAATACATTCAATACATCTTTGAGTAGAAATGTATATTAGAGCATTTATAAATAAAATCAATTTAAAATAAATTTCTTATGTCTTCATTATCAGGACAACAAATAAATCAAAGTTACCAAGGTCTGTTAAAACTATCAGATAGTTCATCAGGGGTGACATCAACTTTCCAATCCATTGAAGATGGATTGGGAAATGACACAGGTATTGATATAAAACAAAATGGTATTGGTTCTCCTAACATTTTGAACTTGCCAAGGTATTCTAACATCAAAGGTGGTTTGGGTTTAATCTCAAATCAAGGTATGACTTATCAAACTGATGAATATGATAGTTTGGTTTGTTTTCCATTCTATGATGCTGGTGTCAATGTTTATTCAGGTGTGAGTTATAGTATATCTGCGGTAACTTCAACAAGTGATGTTGTAGAACTTGGATTCTATACAGCACAAATGAGTGATTCTTCCGGTTTGATTCCTTATCAACTTATTGGTACAGGTTGTACTTTGGTTGTAAATTCAACAGGAGCAAAAACAACTTCTTTCACAAGTGATATTTCATTTTCAGCATATGGAGAAGGGGTATATTTCTGTGTAATTAGAACTACCAATGTGGGTGCGACACCTACTGTTAGATTTAGAACAAACTTCATTCAATCATTCTTTCCTGGATTCTTGAATAATTTCTATCCCGTTAGTGGACCTTTAACTTCACCGACACAAACTGGTGCTGGTCTTTTCTCAACCACAGCATCTCTTTCAATGTGGAATGGTACAGTGTCTCAATGGGAAAGTGTTTTCTCAGGAGCAACTCTTTCAAGTTATACACCTGCGGCAACTGTAATGCAATTCCCTGGAATTGTTTTAAGAAGAAAAGGGTAATATTATTTTAAATCCATGATGGCAGATAAAGTATTTCTAAGACAATATTGGAGTAGATACCTCGGTGAACTAAGACCGAGGAATGATATCTATGTGGATATATTTGAACCTACCCCGAGTCCCACTCCTGCGGTAACTCAAACGATGACACCTTCAATAACTCCAAGTAATACTCCTTCTGTTACACAAACAACAACTCCATCTGTTACACCAAGTGTAACACAAACAAATACTCCTTCTGTTACACCGAGTGTAACACAAACGAATACTCCAAGTATAACATCCACTAATACAACAACTCCTAACCCAACCACAACCCAAACACAAACACCTTCCGTCACTCCTACTTTGACCCCGACTCCTTCTAATACTCCTATATGTAATAATTTCGTTTTAGGATTTCAACCATATAATACTGCAAGTGGTGGTAATGCTCTCGCATATTCAACAAACGGAATCAATATTTCAGGTTCTTCCCCAAATGCAAATTCATTCCTAACATTTTCAAATCCTGCAGGTATAACTTCAATTGCCACTAATGGTTCGAGATGGGTTGCGGTTGGTTCGAATGGAAGACTAACACCTAACGCAATTTCCCTTGGTTTGTACAGTAATAATGGAATTCAATGGTTCTTATCAGATTTAGCAACTGTCAGGACAAATGCTAATGCCGCAATGGAAGATGTTATTTGGGATGGAACAAGATTTTTGGCAATTGCAGGTTCAACTAATCCTTTAACACAATCTACTGATGGTATAACTTGGACAGCAATCACAGGTTCTAATATAAGTTTATCACCATCATTCCCTGCTATAAGAGAAGCATTCATTTATTATGACGGAACATCACATTGGGCTGGTGGTAGTAGTAATTTCTATAAATCAAATGGGGGAAATGTTTACACCGCTCAAACAATCACAGGAATAAATCGATTCTATGATATGTTGTATACACAATCAAAATGGATTTTAGCGGGCAGTTTGGTTTCAGGTGGGACAACAGGTAAAATTTTTGTATCAAATGATTCAGTAAATTGGACAGGTCAAACGATTCCTGCATGTACGGATGTTTACACATTGGTAACGAATGGTAATATCATAGTAGCCGGTGGAGAAGGAACGACTGATTTGATGTATTCCTATGACGGTATTGGTTGGACAGCCGCAACTTATGCAGGGGTGTTCACAACAAGGGTGTATGATTTAGCATGGAATGGTTCAGTATTCATGGGAGTTGGAGGAGATGCTGGTCAAATCGGTTATTCTTACGATGGAATCAATTGGAGTGCTTCAACGAGCACATTAGTAAATTTTATTGGTCAAGCCGTTGCATCAATCCCTGACCCTTATGTTTTTCCTGCAATCGCTGGAAATTGTCCTACGGTAACCCCCACGAATACTTCCACGAGCACTCCTCAGGTTAGTCCAAGTTCTACACCCACTCCGAGTGTGACACAAACGAACACTCCGTCCATTACGCCAACTCAAACTCAGACACCTTCGCCAACTCCCACTTCAGGTGTTACAGGTTGTCTATGTTATAGATTGTTGAATGAAACAGGAAGTCCAATAAATTATCAATACGATGATTGTGTCTTGGGAGCAACATCGGGAACGTTGAGTGGAGGAGCAAGTACTCAGGTCTGTGCGGTAGATTTACCTGTAATAGACCCTGGTGGAACTATTACTCCATGTACGAGTGTAACAAATTGTGATGAAACTGCTGATTGTACAGGTTGTTCATAAATTAGATTGTAATGATATACGTAAACCAAGGTCAATATAATACCCCGATAGCAACTTGTTCAAGAAACAAACAGTTGTCCAATCCATATTATCTGTGGACCATTCGTCATAAATTGTCCAACCAAAGTTGGCAATTTATTCCTTATCGTGAACAATCGATAACATCATATCCACCATCTTATGATATTTTTCAATTGGATATTTTATTAAATCAACCTGAGGTTTATATTGGTTCAAATGTAATAACGTGTAATCTACACTTGCTATCAGGGGAGTTCTATGTTAAAATTTATGAGCAAACAAGTTCTTCCAACTTAAATCCATCATTATCTTACGATGTGGTGTATGAAGGAATGATGGTTGTTCTATCTGAAGACCCAATCGAAGAGATTGAATACACGGGTACGACAAACACTTGGGTTGTTTATCAGGGATAATGAAAAATATTCTAACTATTTATATATAACGATATGAAAAAAATCATTCAACAAGTTAAATTCAACACCATTGATACTCTCGTTAAATTCGAGGAAAAGGTTGTTAGAAATCAACCTTGGGTATCTTGGGGATTGAATAATCATTTTGTAATGGGTCTGTATGACTTATTGGATTTTTCTCCCATCCACAATGCGTGTGTGAGGTCAAAGATTGACAATATTGTTGGTCAAGGATTTGTTACTGATTACAAGATATCTGAAACAGAAACCTTGAATGACTTTTTCAGAGATATCGTTTTCGATTATATTGTTACAGGGAATATCTTTATTGAGACAATTTGGAAACAGGATAGGTCTCAAGGATTATCAGGTCTTCATTATATTCCTTCAAAGTATATGAGAGTTGGTTCACCTGATAATGTGGAACTGATTCTTGAAAAATTTTATTATTGTCGTGATTGGGCACAATTCAAACGTGCGGGTATAATTGAGTTTCATCAGTTCGACCCGAACAACTTTACCAATAGACAAATTGCGTTCATTAGAGACAAGAACCCTGCGTATTGGGCATACGGTTCACCTCAGTATTTGAGTGTCGTAAATGACATTAGATTGAACCACGAGATAACTGTATATAACCTTGCTAATCTTATCAATGGTGCGAACCCATCATTATGGGTTCACTTCTCAGATGGATTCCCACAATCTGAAACTGAGGAAAGAAATATTTTACAGAGATTGGAACAACGTTATGAGGGAGCGCAAAATAGTGGCAAGATGATAGTGAGCTTTTCCGAGGGTCAAGATGGAAAACCTGATATAACTCAGATTCAATCCAATCTTCAACAAGGATTCTATTCCGAAGTATTTGAATTGGTACAGAATCAAATTCTTGCCGGTCATAAGATTCCTGATGGGTCTCTCATTGGTCTTCCACAGAAGACAGGATTCAATTCAAGTGCTGATTTATTGATGACCGCACATAAACTATTTTTGGAAACATCAATTAAACCAATCCAAAAATATTTATTGAGAGAGTTAAAACCACTTGTTGAGTTGGTGAATCCAGGTGTTGATGTTAAACTCGAAATTATTCAAAACCAAGTTGTATGAGTTTAGTTGATGTTTACTTCGTGTCTGAGGAGACAATAAAAGACCGACTGCCAATAAATGGGAACGTGGACTCAGGAGAATTGAGATACGGGATTCAGACAGCACAGAATCTCAACATTCAAGAAACTCTTGGTGAACCACTCTATAGAAAACTTTTAAATGATGTATCCGCTAACACCGTTACAGGGTTTTACAAGTTATTACTTGATACATACGTGGTTCCTGCCACAATATCCTGGTCACAGTACCATCTCCTTGATAATTTCTTTATTAAATGGATGAACGTAGGTTTGGTTCAAAATAGAACTGAACAGGGAAATCCAATTGACTATCGTGCGTTTCAGTTTCTAAAGAACAACGCAAAGTCAACTGCGGAATTCTTCGACCAAAACATGAGAAGATATCTCTGTGCGTATGCTTCGAGATATCCTGAATATAATACTGTCGAAATTGGGAAGTTGTTACCTCAACGTGATTCTGCGTATCGGTCATCGATTGCTATGGGGTCAACAAAATTTTATCCTTCTTGGTACGGACCTGTGAACACAATTCCTCAAGGTACATTCCCTGCGGGTTCTTAAAATCGTTTTAAAGGGTATAGGAATCCCCAAATTTCGATTATCTTTTTCGGACTGATATATCTGATACAAAAAAAAACAGGGTCTCTAATGGACCCTGTTTTGATTATGCGGGAGTTAGTTCTGAACAAAGGTTGTCGAATAACCTCATCGCAGAAGTTTCGTTTCCAACGAATGCACAATCGATGTCAGTCGATATTTCATCTCCTTTATCACCAATTGCTATCAGGTAAAAATTTCCTTCTTCTTTGAATGAGTTCGTGATTTTGAGTAGAAGATAACAAGTATACAAGACCACAGTCCCGAATTCGTTTGGGTCTCGTCCTTTCATTGTCTGTTCAAAGAGATAATTACTGACATCCTCCCTTTCAATTCCTGAAGGTAGAGAGAGATAATGTTCTTCCATACGTTCAACATGATTTGAGACGTCGGTCAAGATTTTTGTCCCTTTTGTACGATGATAAAATCCGAGGTAAAGTGGTTTGGTACTCATGATAATTGATGTTCAGATTGTGTCCTGTCCCCGATGTTATTGTTTTTACGAAGATATAAATTTGATTCCGATTTTGTCCCAAAATTCCCAAGTTTTTCCTACCATTTTTTTATGGTCTTCGATAGTATCAATTCTTGGAATTGGACCCTTACCACCAATATATTCATAGAATTTTTGTGATAAGTGTGGTGCTCCAAAAGAATCCATCCACCAATGACACCATTGTTTTTTGGACATTCTTTTCTTTTTCATAGTTGTATGTTTTAGTTTGTGAAGTAATCACCGGTTGTAAAGTTACGAGAGGAAGACATACCGACAATTGCGAAATATGTCTTGTCGTCTGACCTCCAATCAACAAATTTGACTTCCTTGTTCTTGAAATCAATCTCAAGTTGAGACCCGTTATCCAAATGCCAATAAACAGACTCACCTTGTGTTGTGTCGATACCTTGTCCCAAGAAAACTGAAATGTTGGAAATCATCCAAATGTCGAAAGTCGTTGTCTTTTTCATTGTTATGTGTTTTGTCCCACAAAGATAAGGGGAATCTTTGAACCAAAAAAAATAAAGTTATCCCCATAAAAAAACCCTGTAAAACAGGGTTTAGAGAATCTCAATCTTTTTCTTGAGATGGTCTGAGAATAGTTCCTCAAGTTGTTGGTCCCTCTTGAGTTGGAAATATTCATCCATTTTCTTGACCCAAGATTCATCACCTGTCTCCATCCATTGTATAAGTCGTTTTGAGACCAATAGGATGTCTGACATGGACCACTTGAGGTTATGGGTTTCCATAAGTGTCATTGTGGTTTTGAGTGCTGCTTGACGTTCAACGATAGGTTGTGTGTACTCTTTGAAGAGTTGGGTTCTATCAAACCCGAGTGGTTTTTTTTCGTACTGATTCATAGTTTTAGTGATAATCTGTTCCTTGAATAAAATCTGTTACGATACCGATTCCTGACACAGTCCTTTGGAACTCATCCATCATACTCTCCATATCAATCATGATGTTATCATCATCATCAATTCCGTAGTAGATTCGAATCTTCACAAATCCTGTGTGAATCTTGTCTAAAAGGTCTTCTTTACTTGCTTGGAAAACATTTTCGTCGTTGTAGTTCATGGTGTTTTGTTTTTTACAAAATTAGGAAATTATTTGGATTAAAAAAAAATTTCAAACAATTTTTTTATTATGGGAACACAAATCGCATCTCCACATATCGATTGATAAAACTTGTTTGAATTACCAAGTTTTAGGATTTTTTGTATGTCTTCTTCTTTGACACCCATACATCTAAAAGATTCCCTCGGAGAGAGATATCTTACACCTTGGTCTGTTAGTATAATTGGTGATACGGTTTTTGTAAGACAAGGGGAACATCCATCAATCGAATATATCCTTTGTGAATGTTCATACTTTACATCAGTTCTCGTTCCAATTTGTTTACAGAGAGAATTTCTACTTGTAATTTTTGGTTGATAATCACATTGGATATAGAGTGATTGGTCAACTACGGGTTCAAGAATATCTCTAATGACAACTCTTTGTTCTTTCAATAACAAGATTTGTTCCATCTGAGTTTTTACTTCATCATTTGTTTTGTTCAAAATTGATATCATAAAAACTCTTTCTCTATTTTGAGGACAACCATAATCTGCACCATTGAGGACCATATAATGACATCCATATCCCAAATCATTGAGAAATTTTATATGGTTCTGAAAATTGGGGAAGTGTCTTTTTGATACTAAGTGTTTCACATTCTCCATTAGAAGAAATTCCACATGGTTTGATTGTATCAATCTTTCTACTTCCAATAACAATCCTGACCTTGTTCCTTTTTTTATTCCTCGTCCTTTACCTGCGACAGATATGTCTTGACAGGGAAAAGAATATGTGAGAACATTTACAAGGTCAGGAATATTAGAAATCTTTTTTACATCACCGAGATTTCCAAGTTGTGAGTTATGTAATGTTTCATATACCTCAATAACTCTTTTGTTTATTTCAGAATAACCGATTGTTTGATATTCCAATCCTGAATAATTTAATCCGAGTTCTTGAGTACCGAAACCTGAGAACAATGAAAGAATACTTATCATAACACTTCAATTTTTAAAACGGGTAGTCATACTCGTTGATATATTTTTCGTTGGGTTCAACATACCACACTTGAGTTGGATAGGGAAGATTCTCGAATTGTGAAATCTGAGATGGTCTGAAGTCCACAACCTTCAAATCTTTGATTGAACAAGTTGGTAGGGTGTATTTCATTTTCCTGAGAACACTTCTAACAAACTTTGTTCTGTCTTCCAAAGATGAGAATGTATCGTTGGTAATGACCTCAACGAATTCACTAACGGATGAGATTGATAGATATACTTTGATTGTCTTGTCGGTCATGGTACAAATTTAAGTATTTGGTTTGACATTTTCAAATCACTTTACATTCGATTTGGGAGGTTGACAACTTGACAGAAGTGTAATCTCTGATTGTGATAGGATTCCTGAGTAAATTCTCACCTCATCAATCATAACTCTTGAAGGTTGTTTGTATGGGTTCTGAACCATTGGTCTGACAAAACAACTATTTCCGGCATTTCCGAGTGTGAGTTCAATGTTCTGAGTTGATGGCCAGTTGAGTGATTTGGTCTCAACGAGAATACCATTGATATAGAGTTTGGTGATTGTCTCATTTACGGTGTAGAGAATGTGTGTCCAACCATTACAACTCGGTGTCTGAGGAATTCTCATTCTGTTTTGAGATTGAGAACTCGTGGCGAGATACACACTACTTTGATGAATCCAAAACTGAGGATTGGAATTACATTGTCTGTTCTCAGTTAGTTCCATCACGGCTTGACCTTCATCATAACCATTCATCTTCATCCACATTGAGAAGGTGTATTGACCCCTTAGATTGAACGGAATGTTCCCTGAACGGAAATACCCATTGGAGAACTTTAACGAGGAATTTGGGGTTCCAAATCGGTCTGAGGATGGTTGTTGATTGGTGAACCCGTGAGCACCTGTTTGTGAGTGGTCAAGAACATTCCCATCAAAGTTGAAGTGAGCAATCAGGTTCGATTCTTCAACATTCTCGGTTTGTTCTTCTTTGGAACAAGAGAGGATTGTCATTGTGGTCAGTAGGACCAAGATGAGTTTTTTCATTGTGTTTAGTTTTCACAAAGATAAGGAGAACAAATTTACCAAACAAATTTTGACAAAAAAAAATCCCACCAATGGGAGGAGGTGGGATTTACAGAGAATCTGATGATGAACAAGAATTAGAATCAATAATAAATATATTATTTCTTCTTGGAAGGTAAAGATTTTTTTTCTTTAACTTTTCTTCTTCTTGCTCCTTTCAGAACATCTTCCCCATATCTTTCTACAAATTGGGGATGAATTTCTTTGGTAATGTCATAGTTCATCAATTCGAGAAGTTCTTTCGCACCCCTCAGAATATATTCAGGTGTCTCAGGATATTTGGTTCTATCTAACATTTACCTTGAAGGATATCTAATCCAACATTTGTTATTGAATGTAGTGAAGACATACCAATTCTTCGTTCGGTGATGATTGCTCCGAGGTCCTCTAACTTCCAAATTCTTTGATATAAAGAATCATTCTGTTTGATTGTTCTCGGTGTTACTTCAACCTGAACTTTTCCATTCATAGATATATATTCCAATATCTCAATCATTTTTTTTGTTATCATATCTGTTATTTTAAATTGTGTCTTTTTTTAAATTGTTCATGAACTGATTCACTACCTGTGGTGTTGTACCCCATTATATTTAGGAGTTCTCTCGCACCAATGAAGTCCCCTTCTGTTAGTCGGGTAAACTTGAGATGTGAATTTTCCTTTTCATCTTCTTTTCCTTTTTTGGAGTAATGTAACTTACATCTTGGTTCAACGTTCCATTTGGAATTCTTCCTCTTATAGAATTCTTTCTCAGGTTTGTACTTCCCACATACAGAACAGAAATAAGATAATCCATGGTCCTTGTCCCAAATCCTCCTATTGATAAATTCTTTCATTACAATAAATATGAAATTATTTTTGAAAATTCAAGATTTTTTTCGTATTATCTTGGTAAAGTTTGAAAAAAATTATATTTATTATCAAAAGAACTATTTATGAAGAAACTGAATGTTATGATTTACACGGAAACATTAGAAGCATTATGTGAGTTACCAAACGAAGACATTGGTGTAATGATAAGATACATCAATGATTGGAACAATGGTAAGGAAGTTATCGTTGAGAATCCATATCTTAAAAGTATGTGGAAGATGATTCTCCCTGACCTTGAAAGAAATAAGGAAACATTTTTACATAAATGTGAAATCAATTCATTGAACGGAAAGAAAGGTGGAGCACCCTTAGGTAACCAAAATGCTAAGAAAACCAAAACAACCGAAGGGTTGATTGAAACAACCGAAAACAAACCAAAACAACATAACTATAACAGTAACTATAACTATAACAGTAATGATAATTCATCTAAAGATGAATTATCAAATATAGGACAACCATCATCACCTGAGGGTGATGAGGTTGTATCCAAGGGATTAGAAAAGATTGAAAGTATATTTCCAAATAAAAAAAATTATGTTGGGATTGATACAGTGAATCTTTGGAATAGTTTTACTCAAGAGGAGAAACAAGTTCTAATCAGACGTGCTACTTTGTATGTAAGAGAAGAATTAAAGAAGAACGACGGAATGTACTTGAAACAACTTACCAAGTGGTTACAAGAACAAAAGGAAAAAGGAATAGAAATAAAACCAAAGGATTTTAAAAACAAAACATCCAACGATGACCATAGGTTACTGAAGTATACCGATGGTTCAATTTATACTTTTATATTAGAAAAAGTTGGAAATTCTACACAAAAAGCAGACAAGGTTTATTCACAATTCAACAGAAAAGATTTATATTCCAACAAAGACCAAATGATAGAAGGATTATTTGACTACTTTAAAATGTAAAAGAATGGAAAATGTTTATCAAAAAAATTACAACAAGGAATTCATCAAAGAACTACCTGTGAATTTCGACAAGATTAAAAACATGGATTTATCCAAGGTAGAAGAAAAGTATAGAACACTTTTCACAACTGATTGGAATTGGGGGAATCATTCTTCAATGAAGATTCAAGACAGAATGGTACTTCAAGAACTTTGGTTAGAATACCAACATAGTAAGTTCAAGGAACTAAGAAATAAAAACGTAAAAGAAGAAATTGTAACCCATGGGTTTTAAATTACCAAACAAAATAACAGAAGGTCAAGTGAAGATTATGAACTCGACAAACCCTGAACTGATAGGTAAAATCGGAATAGTTCAACGAGTAAACATTTCAAGGAGTGTTGCTAACGTAAAACTGGAATCAGGAGATATTGTAGAAGTACCTATAAAAGATTTGTCGAAGAAACTTGACTAATATTTAATAGTTATGAATGAATATATCATAACAACAATCATATCCTCAATAACAGGTATTGGGGGTTTTATATGGGGAATAAGAAAAGACAAAGTTGATTTGGTATCAACAAGTTTTAAAAATATTTTACTTCAAATACAAGTTTACGAACAAATAATCGATGGACTTAGAAGTGAAATAAAAATATTGACAGAGAAGATTGATGAACAACAAAAAGTTATTAGACACCTCGAATCTCGTATCGAAGATTGTGTAGGTCACAAAACCAATATTTAGACAGGAGTTTTCCTGCATATCCGTCAGTCATTATCTATTCTTTATTTTTTCTTCTGTCTAATAACCCTCTGTTTCTACAGAGGGTTTTTTATTATATTTATCTATATGGAAAAAGATTTTAGAGAGAGAATTACAGAGTATTTTTCTTATTCTGATGAAGAAAGGAAACAACTGATTACTGAATTGTCTCAATTTTATTTTGAGAAAAACGTGTCAACGAAAAACATCGATGAGTTTGAACTCACGATTGACCAATTGATTTTCTTTTTGGAAATGGAATGGAAATTCTCTATCAAAAGTGAATCATATAATCGTGCGGAAATCTATTCAAAATTGTCA
>Ga0315909_10006679_pt1 | contig 12988 bp, 20 predicted proteins | sample LakEriMetagenome_11_FD_203527 | JGI IMG/M metagenome (GOLD analysis project Ga0315909, IMG submission 203527) | Freshwater fungal communities from buoy surface, Lake Erie, Ohio, United States - Buoy 2 MA125 | ecosystem: Environmental > Aquatic > Freshwater > Lake | place: USA: Lake Erie, Ohio...
TGCGCTACGGCTCAGGCATTTGAAGTGTACCTTACAACTGGAGACAATCCGTATAAGGACGCTATAATGGATGCTAAATTGTCAAACGCTGATGACCTCCCTTTTTAAGGGGGGTTATCAACTTTGATAGCCCGAAAGAATTTATTGAATATCTCAAAACATTAATATGAAATTTAGAACACTAATTAAAACCCATTTTGCCAATACGCAGGAATTCGCAAGGGCAATGGAAGTGACTTGGCCAACTGGTCGCAAGTACGAAAGCTATCCGTTAACGATGTCAATACACCATATCGAAAAGCTATCCAAGCTTATCAATGTTGACAAATGCGAATTGATTGAACTTGCAGTGGCTGAAAATGAAAATGAACACGAACCTCAAATCTATTGCAATGAATGATTTATTATTAAAAGTCATTGACAATATGCGCGTTCAAAGTAAAAGTCAATTCAGAAACTTGCGTGAATTGTTAAACTCCGAACTAATCCCCGAACTTATCGAAAATTTAGATGAGTTGGTAGAGAAATTCGATAGCCAAAAAACGCTTAATGATATCCTTTACCAATGCTGCGAAGAGGTATATGGGATAAGTCCTGAAGACATCCACGAAAAGTCACGCAAAAGAAACATAGTTGATGCACGTGGTATGTTTATTACCTTCCTTTTTTTGGCTGATGGAAATCTAACTTGGCAAAGAATCGCAGAACAATTTGATCAAGACCACGCAACGGCTATACATTGCACACGTAAATTTTGTGAACTATACGGAACGGATGGTGAGTACCAGTTCAATGCAAATCAATTTTTTGAGACATTGGAAAAATATGGCTATAATTGCAACCAAACTAAAAAACTTTTACAATATGGACAACCTTACTTTAATCTCAAAGGTACTATCCTTGGAAGAAAGGATAGCACACCTGGAGGCAATGCTTCCGAAAAAATTAGCAGGCTCTCATTTCATTGTGCCATCTCTTGAAGAAGTCGCAGACCACTTCCTGGAGAAGCTGCCACACGCAACATCAGAAGATGCACTTAATTTCGCAGATGTTTTCATCTCTCATTACACGAATACTGGGTGGAAATATGGCAAGAATAAGATGAAGGATTGGAAAGCAGCTATGCGCTCAGCTTGGGACTTAACTAAATTTGTAACAACTAAAAACAATCACAATGACACAATTGGTCGAATTCAACGGACAAGCCTTCAGCAATGGCTTGACGCATAACGAAAAGGCATATCTTCAGGCGCAGGAACAAATCAATCTTGGCGATTGCACACTCTCAATTTTTAAGCAGACATTGTCTTATGGAATCGTTCTTTACGGAATCAAGACGCTTCCATCAGATGAAGAAACAAATCTCCTTTATGGAGTGATTCAAGGCCATTATAGATACGTTACAATTGGTGAACTGGCACTTGCCTTCCAACTCAATGCAGTTGGCCAAGAATGGCCACGTGTGGAATGCTTTGGACTAATGTCGGTTGCCTTTCTTTCTGATGTATTGAAGCAATACTCTGAATATAAAATGAAGATGAATTTAGCCATTGACAAAAAGAAACAAAAGCTATCCATTCCCGCACCTTCAGTAGATGAATCTGCTCCAGTTAATTGGTTACAAATGTTTATTGATGACATCGAAATGTGGAAAGATAATAAGAGGGATTACGTGTTGATGCTTGCACCGATGAAGCTTCGCAAGTTATATGAGTTAGGTGCTTACACGGATGCCACCTGGAGTGACGATGAGTGGAAAAAATGGCAATTTATGTCATACAAAAAGACATTAGACGCAAATCAAATGAGTGACTATAAATTTAAGCGACTTGATAAGCTATCCAAAGACCGCATCAAAGAAGATTATCAAGCTGAACTATCAAGGCTCGTGTATGCTGATATAATGGATAGTCATATATTACAACAAAAGGCTAAAGAAAAACTATGAGGCACGGTAGTTTATTCAGCGGAATTGGTGGCTTTGATTTAGCTGCTGAATGGATGGGGTGGGAGAACGTCTTTCATTGCGAATGGATGCCGTTTCCACGTCAAGTATTAAAGTATCATTTTCCAAATTCATTAAGTTATGAAGACATCACAAAAACAGATTTCACTATTCACAGAGGAAACATTGACATCCTCACAGGTGGATTCCCTTGCCAACCATATTCATCAGCAGGAAAGCGACTTGGGAAAGAGGACGAGCGACACCTCTGGCCGTATATGCTCCGAGCAATTTCAGAGATTGAACCAACCTACGTTGTGGGGGAAAACGTTCGTGGACTTACTAATTGGAATGGGGGAGTGGTCTTCGAAGAAGTGTGCGCTGACTTGGAAGCTTGTGGGTACGAAGTACAACCGATACTATTGCCAGCTTGTGCCATCGGTGCGCCACACCGAAGAGATAGAATTTGGTTCATTGCTACCAACACCAACAACCTTCGACAGCACCAATGCGAGTGCATCAATGAAGTCAACACAAGTGAAGGACGGGAGTATGCATTCAATGACTTTGACGAGAATGATGGACAATGGGATGCTACCAACTCCGTGTGCAAACGATTACAAAGGGGCTTATCGGCCAGAAAGTATGATGGCAAGCAATGGAATGGATCGAAAGGAACGATTAAACAACTTGTACATTCATTTGAATCAAGAATACAATTCCAAAACTTCCCAACTCAATCCCCGATTTGTGGCGGAAATGATGGGCTTCCCTCCCAATTGGACGGAATTACCTTTTCAAAGTGGCGACAAGAATCAATAAAGGGTTATGGAAATGCAATAGTTCCACAAGTTGCTTATCAGATTTTTAACGTAATACAAATGATGGATGAAAATTGAATTCCACGAAAAGCAAATTGCAGCATTAAATGCACTTGCAATAGATAGCGATATCAAGCAGGTCTTATATGGCGGAGGTGTTGGTGGCGGAAAGTCGTTTTTAGGTTGCGATTGGCAAATAAAAAGACGGTTAAAGTACCCAGGTACACGTGGCCTCATTGGCCGTGCAGAACTTAAGAAGTTGCGATTGTCAACGATGCAAACTTTCTTTGAATTGTGCGCCAATTACGATTTGATTGCAGGAAAACATTACAACTACAATGGACAAGACCACGTAATAACTTGGTTCAATGGCAGCCAAACTATTCTAATGGACTTGGCAGATACTCCATCAGATCCCGAGTTTCAGCGTTTTGGTTCAATTGAATTAACTGATTATTTTGTAGACGAGGCAGGGGAGGTATCAGAGAAATGCGTTAATATCTTGGCATCAAGGGTACGTTACAAGCTAATCAATGACAAACCCAAAGGACTGCTAACCTGCAACCCTCATAAAGGATGGTTGTATAGAGAATTTTTTGATGCCAAACGTAGTGGGTTAATTCGTTCAGACCGTGAATTTATCCAAGCTTTACCAACGGACAATCCCCACGTGTCACCAGTCTATTTAGAATCACTATTACTATTGCCTGAAGTAGACCGCAAAAGACTTTTGGAGGGGGATTGGGATTACGATGAAACGAAAGACCGCTTATATGAGTACGATGATTTATTAAGATGTTTCCGTACACCTGCCAATTCAAACGTTGATAAATTTATAACTGCGGATATCGCACGAATGGGAGACGATAGGACAGTGATAGTTGTGTGGAATGGGTTACACGCTGAAACATTTGTGGTGCTAAAACATAAGCCTATCAATGAAGTGGTAGATACCATTAACCAACTTGTAAAATCGCACGGTGTAAAGCTATCAAATGTGCTATGTGATGAAGATGGTATCGGAGGTGGTGCAGTTGACTATCTTAAATGCAAAGGATTTTTGAACGGATCAAAATCAGTCCGAGATAATTATATGAATCTTAAATCCGATTGTTACTTCAAGATGGGAGAACTCATTACCAACAACCTTATCACATTTGAATCAACGCAAAAAGATACCATTGTCAAAGAACTCGAAATGATAAGACGTGAAAAGCTGGATAGTGATGGCAAACTCCGAGTGACTAACAAAGAGGACTTGAAAAAGAGACACGGCATTTCTCCCGACTTTGCAGATGCAATAATGATGAGGGCATTTTATGAATTAAAAAAGAACTTTGGTAAATACGCATTCAAATGATTATAGGTTGGTTTAGTTGTGGAGTGACCTCCGCGATTGCTTGTAAATTAGCAATTGATGAATACGGCAAAGACAATGTAACATTGTTCTACATTGAAATTGATTCGGCACATAAAGACAATGAACGCTTTATTTCTGATTGTGAAAAATGGATGGGCGTAAAAGTTGAAAGAAGGCGATGTTCTAAATATCGTGACCAGTTCGATGTGATTGAACAAATCAAATACGTTAATGGCCCAACTGGTGCTGCGTGTACAAAGGTTCTAAAAAAAGATGTGCGTATTGCCATTGAAAAAGAGGTTGAATTTGATGGGCAAATATTTGGTTTTGAATTCTCAAAAAAAGAAATCAATAGAGCCATTAGATTTGCTGAACAATACCCAAGTTCAAAACCATTATATCCTCTTATTGATAAGCAAATGACTAAACAACAATGCGCTGAATTGCTTTTAATGAATGGTATTGCACTGCCAAAAATGTATGAATTAGGATTTCACAACAACAATTGTATTGGTTGCGTGAAAGGTGGCAAGGGTTATTGGAATCACGTGCGTAAACACTTTCCAAATGAATTCGAACGGATGGCAAAAGCTGAAAGAGTAGCTGGTCATTCTTGTATTAAAAATAGATTCTTGGACGAACTGCAACTCAATGAAGGTAAACACGAACCCCCAATTGTTCCCGACTGTGGAACATTCTGCGAGATTGAATTTGCAGACCTAATTAGTCCCAATACCGAAAAGATATTAAACGGCTATACAACTATTAAACAATTAAAATTATTTTGATATTGTAGAAATTTATTTATATTTGCAACCAACTAAAAAAAACAATATGGAACTAAACAAATTAATCAAGATGCAGGCGGAAAGCTATGCATCATTTGGAAATGAAGACGATATGAGTGGCTCTGCTTATTTCGCATTTATGGCAGGTGCAAAGTATGCGCTACAACTAATCAGCAAACAAATTCAAGACGAGTTATGAAAAACAAAAAACAAAGTAGTGTTGAGTTTATATTCAATGCTTTCAACTTACTATCAGATGCCGACTTCAAAGCGTGGATGCTAAATAATCACGATGATATTAAAGCAATGCACAAGGAGGAGGTAACAGATGCTTACATTGATGGTCATAGCACTTGGGGGGAGAATACAAATGCAGAACAATACTACAACGAAACATTTGAGAAATGAAAAATAAAATTACAATTGAAGACCACGAAAAACTAAAGGTGTTGAACCTATTGATGTGGTTACAAGCTTCACTATACGCAGCTGATGAATGCGAGACCGTCAAATGGTTTTACAACCACCAAACGAAAATGCTAATGAAGCGACTCAATGAGTCCATTCAACGTGAACACGGAAAGACAATAACCGAGTTATGGAATGTGGATGGTGCGATACTACCCGACATTACTCGGCAGTTGGATGACTTTACTTATGAGATGGCAACTTATGGATATTGGATGCTACCAGAATTGACGAAATTAATTCAGAACGCAAAGGAAGAATCTGAAAAAGTGGAGGTTGTGAATGAGTAAACAAATGATAGAAATAAAAAGAGATGGTTATTTGCTTTTGCTGGGAAATAATCCTTGTGAAATCTTTGCACACTTTGGTGTTGAAGAAATGCACGGTCTTAACTACAACGATTGTATGCTATATGAAAATAATTCTAATGATGCCTACATTTGGGGTTGGGCTAATTATATTCCTAAACACAACAAAGATTATAAATTTGGAGATGAAAGATTTGTGTTTATTAACCTTCAAAGATGCGGTGATAACTATGATACTTATGGAGGTGTATTTCACGAACTTATGCACCAATCATTAGAGATGCATAATTATAATATGGATATGGAGGAAGAGATTATTAGTTGGACAGAGCAAGAAACAAAGAAAGTATTTGAATTAGTTTTAAAAAACATATGAAGAAGTGCTTTAGTTGTAACCGCAAATTCCCTTTGTTTTTTTTTTCAAGGGACAAGATGAAATATCAAAGGCCAAGTGATCACAAAAGGGTTAAATGTTGCAGAATTTGCAACTACTTAAAATGGTCAAAAGATGGGGAAGGTTGGTTCTTTGATTATTCCAAAGGTAAGTTTACCAAAGAAGAATTTAATTCAAAATTTAGCGTATTAAAACGAGTAATAAGATGAATATAACACACGATTTCGACAACTGTCAATCAGACATTTACAAAGAAGTAATAACCGATCTAATCTCACGTGAAAAGATGGGAAGGATGAAGTATGGCACAACTGTGGATAAGGCGAATCTATCTGAAAAGGAATGGATGCAACACGCGTATGAGGAAGCTTTGGACTTTGCTATCTACCTAAAAAGAATGATGTCAAAAAAATGACATTAGCAGCTGATATCAAAAGAGTGGCATTGCGCCACTTTTTTTTTGACCTTAACTCCTCATTTAACTCCTCACTTAATTCCGCATTTAATCCCTCTAATTGTGCAATATATCGGACATTAAACGCATTCAGTTGGGCATATGTATGAATTATGCTACGATTATTCTTATCTAATTCAATGTAGTAATCAAGTGACCTCACACCCAATACAACTAACCTTCGTTCAACGCTCAAAGAATCCAGTCTTTTCGAGTTCAATGAGTCGTTGAATTGACTTTGTGTATGCGCTATCAATGGCAACGCTATCAAGCAAATAAATAGTATCAATGTCCTTTTCATAAATCGTTTTTAATTTGGTGCGTTCAATGGTCAGCGTATCAATTCGCATTTGATATTTGGTAATGGTATCTGAAGTGGTTACAAATTGTAACCGAATGGGTTTAGGTCTGCAAATCAATACACCAATGGCAATGCCAATGCTAATAGATGCAACCTTGATTAATACGATAGTTCTTAACGTGAAATTCTTTTCCATTGCCCCTTGTAATTATTGCAAATCCGTGATTGTATTTACTATATGGATTGTAATCAGGTGACAATTCAGATAGACACCCCACACCCCAACACGTTATCACCTTTCCATTTACATCACGCTCCGTATGTTCAGCAGTTTGGTGATGGTGACCGCACATAGCGTTTGCTTTTGTCTTTAAAAACAATCCCCTTGCCACGTTAACTGATGGGATAAATTGCTTTCCAAATTCGTGACCGTGAAAGATGGATAGACCGCCTACGTTTAATTTATTCTTTCCTTCAATCCATTGCACGTTATGCTTATCAAGATGACATAATGAAGCAAAATCAAAGGCATCAATGTCGAATAACTCTGGTGCTTTCACACGCATATAACGCCAGTAGCGTTCTTCGTGGTTGCCTTCCTTATAAATGATTTCTGCTTTTGGAAAAGTTTGCCTTAATTCAGAAATGAAAGTGCGCATTGCATACAACTCATCTTTGAATTTTCTTTTCTTTGGATCCTTTACGAAGTCACTTATCATATGGCAGTCAAGTGCATCACCATTCAAAACAACTGTATCAACTCCTTCATCTAATCCAGTTTGAATGGCTACTGATATTGCGTCAATGTCGTGATATGGGATATGAATATCGGATAAGATTAAAATCTTTTTGCCTTTGATATCAATATGCTTTCTTCCTTTTGCATACGACTTTGGTAACTTGAATGGGTTACGTGGTCTTTCCTCTGATGTGTACAATGACTTATCAGTCATTTCTTTTCGATTTCTTGCACCATTCTTGCCTTCAATTCTACGCAATACACCACGTGCATCTTCAACACCCAGGAACGTTTCAAAATGTTCTTTGCTTAACTTCTTCGCCAACGTTAAAGTTGGTGTGTCTGGAAAACGCTCACGCAATTCTCTTGCGATTTTTGTCTTTTGACTTTCTGCTGCCATATATTTTAGAATGGTTGGTAAACAGTCCTACCACCATTCTTGACCGCACGTAACACTTGACCTCTATTTCCATCTTTATTCCAACTTACGTGAACCCAAGAAGGTGCGTTCTCACTTCCAAACTCCCATATGAGTTGGTCAAATGTACAATTTTTTCTGATGTAATCAAATATCTCTTTGTTATTTATGCCACCGTGAATATCTGCATCGATATCGAGGGCTTTACCTTCCATATGTTGTGAACTTTTTGAACCACCTATGCGTGTATTAAGTTCACGACTTCTGAACCCACTACTAATACCAATAGGCTTTCCGAAATGCTCACGAACCTTATCAAAAATGTTGGTACAAACTAACTTAAGATTCCTTAATTGTTCAGCATTTGGCACATTGCCAATGCGTAATGCATTCGCTTGATTGCTATGCGTTACTTCTTTGTAGCTTACGTATTTACTTACCTTGTCCATCAGTCATTGCATCGGTTATATCTTCACTTTTTCTACCAATGATTGTCTTTATCTTACTCCATAAATCTTTTCCAGTTACTGACTCAATACTTTCAATGATTGACTTAAATTCAATGATGGCTACCACGGTTGCTATCAACTTTGTAATGGGAATAAGTTGCTCAATGATGTAGGTCTCAATTAAGAATCCACTCACAATCGCCACTTGATACAATAGCATTTTTGTGATGGTATCACTCATCCTGCGTGACCTAATTCGCTGACCTAATTTGATAGCTTTCCAAATGCCCACCACCATATCCATAGCCACCAAAAATCCGATTGTTATCATCAGTTCTTTGATGGGTAAAAAGACCGTTGCAATACCTAAGAGCCACAACTTTACTTTCATCTTTTCTCTTGCTTTTTCAGATATTGTTTCAATAACTTTTCGTATTCCTTCCTCTTTAGTACGATGGAGGGAGAAAGTCTCTTATTGACCACTTGTTGCGCCATTCTTTATAGGAATTTGTTATTAAAAAGTTGCTCTTTCCGTATGGGTTACGATCAGGAAAAATGTTGTTGTCAGTATTGTTGGTGTATTCGGGAAACAAGGTTGAATTATAGCACAAATAATCCACCATTCGTTTGGTGTACCATCGTGCGTTTTGACGTGCAGCTTCCTTCAATGACTCCATCTCACTCTTTGTAACTGGAGTTGTGTCCTCACTTTGTCTACTAACCAAGTTACCATTGTCGTGCTTATACAATAATGATGGATATAACTCCACCATTGTCCACCATAACACCACTTTTAACACGTATTCGTTCAATAACGTTTCGTAATCCCCAGTCAACGTGCCACCACTCACATCTGCTTTCAATTTCACGGTCAAATTTGTCCCCAAAAAGTTGGTCAAATACTTATCCTGCGCCAAATAAATGGCAGGTCTAATGAGGTTCGGATCAACTGCATCCGTTAACGGAGTAAACTTTTTGATGTAGTCCTCATTTATTAAAAGTATCTCTTGTGGTATTGGCATTTTCTTAATTTTTATTTGTTTCCGAAACGTGGATTTGTTGGTAGAAATCCGTTGTATGGCATATCAATAGGTTTGCGTTCTACTAAATAGTTATTGCGAACTTTATAGCCTGCCTTTTCAGCTTTTGCCCAAGCTTGTGTGCGTACATTTGGGTTGTTCAAATCCAATCCAAATCCTTTGGCACTTATGTACAATTGTTTTTTCCAAATGTGGTGACAATTACCGCCACCTTTGTACAACCAACAGCTATAAGTGTCCGCTCCGTTTGGTCCCCATCCTGGATTAACTGCTTTGTTACCCATTGCTAAAATATCTTCTTTCCGATATAGCTTGTCAGCTTGTAGCATTTTAGTACAAAAAGGTCTTGACACATCGGTTATCTTTCCGCTATAACGATAGCGTGTGTAATACTTTCTTTCATCAATAGTTTGGTCTTGCTCACTTGTGGCATTTGGCTTGGCCGTTCCCGTACTTACTTGATGAATTTCGACTGCATCAAAGATGTGTGCAATAGCTTCGTTTTCGCTATCGTCCTCATCGTAATCAACATCGTATTCATCAATTAAAATCCAATCTTCATTTGCATCTTCACCAAGTTGGATTAGTTCTTCAGCTATTGCATTGAGCGCATCTGCTTCAGGAACGCTTTCGTGTTGGCACTCAACTTTTTTTTTTTGAACCACTTGAGTAGGGTCAATGACTACGTTGGATAAGTTGTCAAAAATGTTATTGATTTCAACATCTCCCAACATAGGGAATGCAGCTTTTGTAATTGCCTTTGCAGATGGTATGGTTAACACATTCGCAGTAGTCTGAACAATGATTTCAAGGAGTGATGCTATTTGCGCTCCATTCAAAGCTTGACTTGCTACATCAATTGAAGTTGTTGTTGTTCCTGCATCAGTTACTACCTCATCAGTAAGCAAATCATTTTGTACTATTGTACAATTTGCAATGACTCCAAATGATGCAAGGAGTGTTTCAGTTGCATCAGTTATTAATCTTTGGAACGGATCAATTACTTGTCTTGAAAAAATGCGTAATGCAGTTTTCATTTCATCAGTATTACTCCCCAATCCACCGCCATCACGTACACCAAATAACAAAGGTGATGTCACACGATGGCTCACTAAAATACTTTCAACTGCTTGGTCTACCAACGTGGTAAATTGCTTATCCATATCACTCACTGGAAACGGAGTAAACTCCACACCTCTATCTCTTTCTTCGTTGAAAAACGTCAACACTTTACCAGCATTTTCCGCACCTTGGATGGATGCAGTCAACTGATTCTTTATCATATGTTGTTCTTCTAATGAAGGGATACCGTTGTTAAATGATGCAATTAAGGAAGGGAAGAATCCATTTAAGATGAGGTTCACTTGATACTCACTCAACTGCCTCATCTTTTCTATCTCATTTATCGCACCAACGTAATCAGGCTTTGGATAGTACTCACTTCCAACCATCATATGGTGAACGAATAAGACTTGTTTTGGCAATGCGTCTTTTTGCTCCTCGTTGAACATTGGAATGTAGTTCGGAATGTTTTTCTTTTTCCGCATATCACTCCAATCTCTACTATACCACACGCCAGTTATTGAATCGTCTTCGTCACTACACGCTAAACGACAGTTCTCAAAAGGCAAGTGGTTCACTTGTGCGATGGTGCTTCTATCCATTGACCATATCACCTCCCAATAAAACCCACCGTGAAGCTTCAAATCTAAAGCAGTAGCGTTAACAATCTTGTCAATTGACAACCTTTTGATTTCATTAACGGCTTGTGTTGTGGATGCAGTCATTTCACGGCCTGCAATCATGTAACTTATAGAGTTAACTAATGCACCGTGAATGGGTGACTCGTTATAAAGTTCTATTAAATATTGTGGAAAGGCATTTGCCTCTCCGTAACTCACCCATCCTTTTCTATCCTCAATTTCAATCGGCGCAATCTTGACGTATTTCGCCATCTCTATTTGAGTAGCACCTACTCTTTGCTTTATTTCGTCTATCAGATTAGCCATTGTATTCTATATCGTTTGGGATGGTTAGGTTTGGTTGGTCAAAGTATTGCGTCAACGTATTGAATTCAATAAAGCCACGCTTAATCTCTCCAACCACATCAGAATCAGTAGGATCAAGGTTGCCACCCGAATTTTGACCGTATATAACGTAGTTATAACGACCTCCTTCAGTGATGATAACACCGCCCATAGTTGGGTCATCAATGTTTGTACTAATTGACAACTCAGTAATTCTTTCATTGCTGCTTATTACAGTTGGAATAACCGCAAATATTTGTAATGTAATTTCGTTTTGGATAATTAACAAATAATCCGTGAACGAAGGTAAAAGCAAAACCCCTTCCTCTAATGAAAGAAGAAGGGTTTGCGAGGCAGTATTTGTCTGTAAGTAATTCATCTACTTACAAATATAATTAAATTGTAGGTGCTACAACGTTGATAGTATTGAAGTTATCAAATGGATCATCGCTATAAGATTCCAAACGATAAGCTTTATCCTTTTCTTCAGCAGTAAAGGTAATTGTGTAGCCATTCAAGTCACCTTTGGCAACTCCAGTAGCAGTTGATGCAGCAGTTACTTCAGCACCATCCATACGGCCAATCATCCAAATATTATTATTGTTGTCTTGAACAAAAACAACAAGACGATTTTTAGCCAATAACTCCAATTGCTTTCTGCGTGCAGCAGTCAATTTAAAGAAAGTTGCGGTAACGGTTTGAGTATAGAAAATTGTACCATTCTCAACGCTTGAAGCTACCTCCTCGGTAAAGCTACCTGTGTGCTTTGGCAATACATATTTGTAAACGGATGCAGTTGATAAACCATCAATTTCCAAAGTGGTTGGATCAACACTCACACCATTCAAAAAGTCAGCGTGTTGTTGAACATATATTGCTTTTATTCCTCCGATTGTATCTTTACAATCTAATAGAAATCCTGCGGTTAATTCACAAGCCATATTATTATATTTTTATTATTAGTTAAAATAAAGGGAAGGCAGAATTAACCACCTTCCCCTTTACTTGTGGTTAATTAGTTGTGACCGATTACGCAGTCAGTCAATACACCTACTTGAACTCCAGTACGGAATCTCATAGCCATACGTACGTTATCAGATGCATCAGTCAAAGTCATATCTACAACTCGTACTTCAGCAAAATCAGAGTTAGCATCAACACCTACAAACAAGTTTGAAGGTTGAGCAGCAATCACAGTTCCAGTTGAAATACCAGGACATACATAAATGTCATATCCGTTAAATTGCAAGTTGAAATCTTCAGATGCTTGGAACAAATTAGCATAACCCAAAGCAGATACTGCTTGACGATAGAACTGAGCAGTAGCACGGTTAACATACAACTTGGTATCAGGTGAACCAATCAAAGCAGCAGGCAAAGCGTTGATAACTGCATTCATATTAGCAATAACAGTAGTTACATCTAAAGTAGCAGCCCAAGTTTGATCAGCAGAACCACTCAATCCAGCCTTCAACT
>Ga0315909_10006681_pt1 | contig 12987 bp, 10 predicted proteins | sample LakEriMetagenome_11_FD_203527 | JGI IMG/M metagenome (GOLD analysis project Ga0315909, IMG submission 203527) | Freshwater fungal communities from buoy surface, Lake Erie, Ohio, United States - Buoy 2 MA125 | ecosystem: Environmental > Aquatic > Freshwater > Lake | place: USA: Lake Erie, Ohio...
TTTATTTGGTCATTAAAATGGATAAGAATTATTTTATGTTATTCAAATTTTAAGAAAATATTTGAAAGAATTTTAAGTAAATTATCAAGTCCGTTTGTCATGCTTTGTACTGATGATACATTATTTATAAAAAAAAATTTAATAGATAATAATATTCTTAACTTAATTGAAAATAATGGTGAAAAAAAATGGTTTAGATCCAATTACGGTCTAGATATTTTTAATTATAAGAAAATTAAATATATAAATAATAAAAAAAACATAACATGGAACACAATTGATAAAAATATACCTTTTTTTATGAAATATAATTTTCAAATAGAAGGTTCAATTTATAATAGATTATCCTTATTAAATTTTGTAAAACCATTCATATACTATAATCCGACAACATTAGAGGCTATTGGCTACAAAGAAGCTCAATTTAGAAAATATTTTAGTGAAATGATTTCTCCTCTTAAAAGAAGCGCATTAACTTTTGAATTAAATTCTGTTCAGACTGATACGGTATTAAGATTTAATGATAGACCTCAATATAATCCTGAGAGTTTGGCAAAATTTTTTTTAAAGGGGTATAGACTAAGATTTGAAATAAATAAAAAAAATATTAGATTTATTAATGAATTTGGAAATAAAAGAGTAATACCTAAAAAGTTATTTTTGGTGTCTAAAAATGAGAAAATAGAAATTTCTAAAATTATTAATTAAATTTATAAATTGTAAAAGAATAAATAATCAGTGAAATTATAATTGAAAATAAAACTGAATTAAAAAAAAACATAAGTATTACAGGTAAAATAATCAAAATTTGAATATAACAATTTGTAAAAAAAATATTTTTTTTTCGCAAAATTAAATAATGAATATGCTGATTATCTGGACTAAATGGATTTTTTTTTTTTAATGATCTTAAAATTGCTAATCTTAGTAAATCATACCCAGGAATTGCCATAAGTAAAAATATTTCGTCGGCAAAATAAGATCTATGTGAATTATAATCTTTAACTATTAAATAACTTATAAAGAAGGCTAAAAAATGCGATCCACTGTCACCTAGAAAGCAATTATTTTTATAATTTAGATATAAAAAAAAAAGTAATGGAATAAAGATAAAACTTAATAAATATACTTCAGTCCCATTAAAAATTAAGTATATAAATAAAAATAAAGAATACAGACCGCTTTGTAAGTTTATGCCATCAAACATATTGAATGCATTTATAAAAAGTAAAAAACAAAAAATAGTAAAAAATAAAGATAATTTACCTAAAAATATTTTTTTTTTGTAAAAACTTAAATCAATTTCTTTAATTAATAAATTTTCATCTATTAAACAAAGCGTTAATAAAATTAGTGATAAAATAAAGATTTTTGTATTTGGCGAAAGTTTAAATTTATCATCTACAAAACCTAATAAAAATATAAAAAATGAGAATATTAAGAGTATAGAAAAGGTATTTTTTTCTAAAATATCATTATTAATAAGGTTAAATAAAAAAATGAAAAATAAATTAACAAATAAAATTACTCCTCCAAGAATAGGCACCGGGTAAGTATGTAATTTTCTGCCTTCGTTAGGTATATCAAAAATATTTAAAAATAAAGATAATTTTCTATAATTTATAAAAAAAAACAGATTTATAAAAAAAATAGTAAAATACAAAAAATAGAATTTAGTCATAAATAAATTTGATAATAAAAAAATATCACAAAAATATTAATAAATATTTATATGTATTACTTAATTTAACTATTATGTTAAATTAAACCTATTTCTAATCATAAATTATCTAATATCTATGTTAAAGATAAAAAATTAAATGTTAAAAAATCATAATCTAATTTATATTTTATTTTTATGGATAACACTTTGCGCAAGTATTAATGTATATCCAAAACCTATAGGTGATTTTTTTATAAATTTTAATAATTTAAATGATTTAGAAAAAAACAGTACATTTTACCTCACAACCATTAAAAATATAATTAATTTTTTAAGGGTATACTTGCCTTTTTTTTTAATATTAACAACAGTAATTATAATATTTTACAACAAAAAAAAATTAAATAAAAATAATTTTTTCATTATTTTTCTTCTATATATATTTTTTCAAGCATTAGGCACCACATTAAACAACGATAGAAGTTTTTTATTTGAAAAAATTCAATTATTACTTAATGCAGCGCACATAGTAATTGCGACTTATTTAATTTTTTTATTTAAATTAGAAAAATTCTTATATTTATTTCTAATAATTACAATTTTTTCAATATTTATAATTGTTAAAACTCATCTGTATTACATAATTATAGAATTTTTAAATATTCCTTTTTCAAAATATTTATATGGAACGCAGACTTGGCAGGAAAACTTTCTTGATAATGCTTTCATTAGAGTAACTGGGCTATCAAGGTCTCTTACTTTAGTGGTAATATTATTATTTTTTTTACTATACCAAAAAAGAAATAACTTCTTAATTCGAAATTTACTTGGATTTATTTTTTTTATTTCCTTTTTTTTCATCTACTGGCTTCAATCGAGAACTTCAATTTATTTAGCCCCTTTAATTACTATTATAAGTATTTTTTTTATTTATAAAATTAATAAAATTTTATCTATAAAAAGTTTTGCATTTATTATTGTTTGTTTTTCGTTAAGTTTATTTTTAATAAACGGGATATTTGAATATAAAAAAGGGATATTTAAATATAAATTGAATTTAGAAAATAATTTAGAAAATAATTTAGAAAATAAAGATGAAATATCAAATAATAATGAAGAAATTAATTATAGCGATAAAAATAGATTGCTAATTAAAAACAACATATCTTCAAATCGTTTTTACATATGGAAACAAATACTTAAAAACTATGATTACAGTAAAATATTTGGTTATGGCCTACAAGGAGATAGATTTCATTTTGGCAAAAGTTTTGTTTTTAATAAATACAATTTTTACAATAATTCATCAAATGCATTTATTTATTCTTTTATAACTGCCGGATATTTCGGCATATTTTTTTTTATTTTGATTAACGTTTATATTTTATCAAAAATATATTTAATATTTAGAAAAAAAAAATTTTACAAACATAGTTTGTACTTAAATACTGCTATAGTAAGCATTTTATTTTTAATAATAAGAAATATTGTAGAAAACAATTATGCGGTATTTGGTACTGATATGGTGTTTTTTTTAATATATTCGTCAATAATTATTCATGAATCAAAAAAAATATAATTTCTTACTATTTAAATTTTAATCTAAAATAAAAAAATACAAACCAATGACGATAGTGATTAGTAAATAATTCTTTATCAAATGAATTTATAATGTAATAAATTTTTTTAATTTCATTTTGTAGATTCTTAAATATTCTTGATTAAGGTACAGAATTTTCTTTTGATAACTAATTAATAAATATTATAATCTGAAAGGTTGTTATTTGAATGTTAAAAATTTTATTCTAGCAAATTTAAAATTTAATGTACCACGAAGATATAAAAAAAAAGTATAAATAAGTCTTGCAAACCTTCTTGTACTGTCTGTTCTTAATCTCCAAATAAATTCCAAATTAAATTTGTTCATAAATTTAGGAACTCTAACTTCGTCCCCTGAAGCAATAGAAATACCCCCGCCAATACAAATAATTTTAAAATATTTGTTTAATTTCACTATTCTTGCTGCGAACTGTTCTTGCTTTGGCGTAGGCAATGTTAAAAAAATTATTTGATTTTTTTTTAAATCTCTAGGACAAAATTTATACAAATTCTCAATTTTATCATAAGGCAAATCTATATGTAATATTTTTTTATGAGGAAACTTTTTACATAAATAATTTTTTGATTTTTTACTTAACAATCCATAAACAAATATTTCATTTATGAAATAAGGTATTCTTATACTGGAAATTAAAGTATATCCAGGAATTTTTTTAATTTGATTTTCATAGAACATTTTTTTTAATATTCCATCCGGCCAGTGTAATAATTTTTCGTGTAATTTAATTTTACCATTTTCTAAATAACCCAAAAAAGCTAAATTTAAACCTGAAAGTGAAAAGTTTTCTTTAAAAGGTATTTGAGAAATATTTTTTAAAAGCCTAATTTTTTTATAAGATTTATAAACTTTATTAAGTTTATTATTTAAAAATGAAAGTAAAATATTTTTATTAAAGTTTTTATTTAAATAATATATACCAGAACTTGAATCATTAACCTTTTTAATAATTTCTGGATGACCTTTTAAATGTAGAATTAATTTAGCAACCTCATTTGGCTTACTTGGATTAATGCATATTCCTGTTTTTGATTGCTCGATTATTCTTTTAGCCTCCCCTTCAACCATACCCAAAATAAATTTATTAGCTGCTAAATATGTTTGTAATTTTCCAGGTATTGTAGCTGATAAGCCTCTACCATTTTTTAAACTTAAAAATAATATACTAGATATATTATGATAATAGTTTATTTTATTAATTGGCTTTTTTCCTTCAATAATAAAATTATTTATTTTTTTTTTTATAATTTTTTCTCTAATTTTTTCTAGTTCTCTTCCTGATCCAACGATAATCCACTGAATATCTTTGTAATCTTTTAAAATTTCAGCAACTTTTATAACTTGATTGAAATTCTGAGCTGCTCCTATGTTCCCAGTAAAAACTATTTTAAAGATATTATTGGTTTTGTTATTTGTGTTATCCTTCTTATTTAAATTTTTTTTTAAATCTTCAGGCCAAGCTGGAAAATAATAATTATTATTCTTATTATTAGTATATGCGATTAATATTTTCCTAAATGTTTGAGATTGTGATAAAATAAAATCAAATTTTTTATAAATAAATGCTGATATCGATTTAATAAATTTATATAAAAAGTTATTTTTAATGACATTTAATTCTTTTAAAATATCTGGCCAAATATCTAATACCCAAATGAAAGATTTGCATAATTTTATCTTCGAAAAAAAAAGAGCTACTAAAGATGATGTTAACGGACTTGTTGCAAAAGAAAAAACTATATCGTATTTTTTATTTCTTAATAAAAATAATCCAAAAAAAATCCCTGAAATTATAAAAGTAAAATAATTTAAAAATATAAAAAAAGGTCTTCCATCTCTTCTTAAAAAAACCGGGACTCTATATATTTTAGAACCGTAATAATTATTAAATTTTTTTTTATTTAATCTATAATCTTCATGTAATTTTCCATCAGGATAATTTGGAGGTCCTGTTAAAATATCAACATTATAATTTTTTTCTCTAAAAAATTTTACAATTTCATTAATTCGGAAAACTTCCGGCCAAAAATAATGTGTAACAACTAAAATTCTCAATTTAATAAAAATAAATTAAAATTTAAACCAGGTTTTTTTATTAATATAGTGAGTATAACTTTGAATAATTTTAATTACTGTCTCAGAAACATCATTTATTGCGTAATCTTGATAAATTGTATTTCTAAATTGCTCTAATTTATTATTATTCATAACTATTTTAGCGGCATTTAAAATATCCTTAGAACTTAATCCAGACATAATACATATTCCCTTCTCCATTCCTTCTTGTCTCTCATTGGAAGTTCTTACATTAATTGAAGGTATAGATAAAATAGATGTTTCTTCTGTAATACTGCCGCTATCTGATAAAATTATTTTTGCATTCTTCATTAATTTTGCATAATCAAAAAAACCAAATGGTTCATAAAAATTTATATGCTGATATAATTTTAAATTAAACTTTTTAATTTTTTTTTTAATTCTTGGATGTGAAGAAAAAACTACATTTAATTTCAATTTTTTTCTTAACTTGACTATAGAGTTTAAAATAGTTTCTAAATTTTTTTTATCATCAACGTTTTCCTCGCGATGAATACTGGATAAAATATAGTTATTTTTTGCGATCTTTAATTTTTTTAAGATGTTGCTATTTTCAATCTGTCTAGAATAGTGATTGTAAACTTCATATAAAGGGCTTCCTACTTTTATAATCCTATCTTGATGTATGCCTTCAAGTTTAAGATTAGAAGAAGCGTAAGAACTATAGGTCATGTTAATATCTGAAATATGATCTACTATTTTTCTATTTATTTCTTCAGGAACAGACTCATCAAAACATCTATTGCCTGCCTCTATGTGAAAAATTGGTATTTTCCTTTTTTTTGCGCACAAAACTGTTAAAGAACTATTAGTATCCCCTAAAACCAAAACTGCATCTGGCTTTTCTTTTTCCAAAATTTTATCAAAACGTACTAAAGATTTGCTTATAAATTCAATAGCATTTTTAGATTTACAATTTAAATTAAAATTAGGTTTTTGTAATTTAAGTTCTCTAAAAAAAATATTACTTAATTCGTAATTATAATTTTGACCTGTATGAACTAAAATATGATTAAAATTAAAATCTAACTTTTTTATTATTCTTGATAATCTGATAATTTCAGGCCTTGTACCAACTACTGTTATTATTTTTAATTTCATAGTTCGTAAAAGTACGTATCAGGTTTCTTTTTATCTAGGATCTCATTGGCCCATACCAAAACACGTGCTATTTTATTTCCTTTATTTTCAATGTTATGTGCCCAACCTGGAATAGTGTTTATAACTTTGATATTATTTTCATCTGCAAACATAGAAAACTTTTTTTTTGTATATATATTTATAAAATTAAATCTCACTTTACCAGCAATAACTACAAATTTTTCGATTTTGGAATGGTGGTAATGATTACCTCTAACTTTTTTTGGCAAAACTGTAAAAAAAGAAACTTGTCCAAAGTTTTCATTTTTTAAAAATTCACTAAAATAACCTCTTTCATCAGAAAATTTATTAAGTTTGTAAGTAAAATCTTTTTGTGTAAAAAAACTTATATAAGTACTATAAAGATTCTTAATTAAAGAACTTGAAATATTATTTGGCAAATATGTTTTATTTTTATTATCAAAGCTTTTAATAATATTGACTAATTTATTTAAAGTTATTGAAAAAATTTTTTTTATTTTTACAAAGCTATTATTATTTTTTTTAAATTTAATCGCTTCTAAAAAATTAAATATAAGATCATCAATATACAATAATGATATTTTTTTATTAGGATTGATAATAGTCATATTTTGTTTTTTTAAAACTTGATAACAAAATGTAGCAACTGCAGAATTGTAGAAAGGTTTTGACCATTTTCCAAAAATGTTTGGAAGTCTATATATAAGTACCTGAGCCTTAGTATTTTTTTTATAATCTAATAATATTTTTTCAGCTTTTAATTTTGATTTTCCATAAGAATTATTTAATTTAACTTGGGTTGATGAAGCATAAATAATTTTAGTTTTTTTGTAATTATTTTCTAAAAAAGAACAAATCTTTTTAATGAAAGAATAATTGTTTTCATAAGTATATTTCGGATAAATTTCCTTATTTACTCCTGCTAGATGGAATACAATATCTGATATAATTAATTTATTATAAAGATCTTGTTCTGACGATTTTTTATTAACTGTTAAAATATTATAATTAGCATTGTGTGAAAGATGTATTATTAAATTTTTGGCTATAAACCCTTCCGATCCAGTAACTAAAATATTCATTTTAAATCAAAAACTAAATATTTATATATCAAGCTTATCTTTAAAAATATCTAACTTAATAAGTATCTTTTTTATTTCAGCTGAAGATAACTGTTTTGTATTATTAGAGTTATAATCCTCAACTTTATTTAAATTATTTTTTCCTTTTTTAAAATATAAATCATAATTTAAGTCTCTTTGATCACTATGAATGCAAAAATAATTACCCATATCTTTAGCTGAAAACATTTCTTCTCTGGTCAACAAACTTTCATAAGCTTTTTCTCCATGCCTAGTACCGATATGACTTATTTTATATTTTTTCTTTTTAAATATTTCCAGAATGGCCTGTAATAGATTATTAATATTAGCTGCTGGAGTTTTTTGAACAAAAATTTCACCACCTTTTGAATTCTTCATTGCAAAAATTACTAACTCAATAGCTTTTTCCATTGGCATTATAAACCTTGTCATACTAGGATCAGTCAAAGTGATAGGTTTATTTTTTTGGATTTGATTGACAAACAGTGGAACTACTGATCCTCTAGAAGCCAAAACATTGCCATATCTTGTTACACAAATAATTGTCTTATCAATATTTTTATCACTTAGATTAAAATTAGAAATTGCAATTTTTTCCATTAATGCTTTAGACATTCCCATTGCATTAATTGGATAGACAGCTTTATCTGTACTTAAAACGACAACTTTTTTTACTAAATTTTCAATTGCCAACTGAATTACATTATTAGTTCCTAATATATTAGTCTTAACAGCTTCTAGTGGGTAGAATTCACAAGATGGAACTTGCTTTAGTGCCGCTGCATGAAAAATAAAGTCCACATTTTTTATAGCTTTTTTTATGCTCTCTATATCCCTAACATCTCCTAATAAAAATTTAACTTTAGGATTATTAATTTTTTTTCTTAAATCGTCTTGCTTTTTCTCATCTCTGCTAAATACTCTAATTTCTTTAAAATTAATTTTACTTTTTAATATTTTAAAAATGAACGCACTTCCAAAAGAGCCTGTGCCACCGGTGATCAAAATTATTTTATTTTTAAAAAAATTCATAATTACCTAATATCATATAAACTATCTACTCTCCTATTTAAATCTTTTTAAAAAAGTGTAATTACAAATTTAAAATCTTTAGTTTATTTCCTAATAAAAATTCTATTAATTATAGAAAATAAAATAAAATAAAAAACTTTAAAACCAACCATTTTAAAGCCTTTAAATAAAAAGTTCATTTTCCAAAAAATATTTCTTTTTTGTTTGTTTGTATTTTTTGAAAAACCTCTAATACTAAAATCTAGTTGCAAATTATATTTTTTAACTTTTTCCACAACTACTTCTTCGACCCATTTACCTCTATAAATCCCGCCACCTTTTGATGCCGCATAATTATAAGCTATAGAAATATTTTTAGGAATGGTAAGGATTTTTTTTAATTGGGCTAATTTTTTGTATCCAGCGAATGCTTCCCAGGACCAGGGGTCGTCTAAGGAGTTAAGTAAATCATTTAAAAAAGTTTTTCTCCAAAGCGCAGGAGCACTATTTACTCTATATAGTGTCAACGTACCGATATTAAAAAATAATTCTAAACTATCATTCTTGTTTCCCTCTAAAATGGGATAAAGGTAAATTACTCCAACTTTGCTATTAGATTCTAATACGTTAAGAGCTGAGTTGATAATTCTTTGATCTACTGCAGTTTCTAAAATAAAATCATCAAATAAACTAATAATATAATCTGATTTTATGCTGTTAATTACTTTTTTTAAACGATAACCCCATGCAGAGTTTTCATTTCTAAAAATAGTATGAGATTGTAAATTTAAGCTATTAAACTTAAATTGACTATATTCAGAATTTAAATGAATAGGATATTTACAATTCGGCCAGTATTCTTTCAATGCACTAAAAAAAATCGGAAGAACGTCGTGATAACTATCGCAAGTATTAACTACGATAGAGATTTTATTTGTCATTAATATTAATTGTATTTAAGCTTTAATCAGTTTCTTAAACTCAATAGAACTCAATTTTATTTTTTCATAATGTTTAATGTGTTTTTTCATTGATATATTTAAAGAAAAAAGCTTTTTAAGAGTAGAATTTAATACTAGTAAACTAGAAAATATATAAATGTAATATGAAATATTGAATAAATATTTTACAATATAAAAGTTATAAAACTTTAAAAAGAAAAGTCTATTTATTAAAATAATTTTTACAAATTTACTTTTTTCTTTATTTATAAGGTATTTAAAAATTTTAATTTTATCATTTAAAAATCTTTTTTTAAATTGGGTATATACCGAATTAGAGGTTCTTCGATAATATACAAAAACCTTATCAATTAATTTAAACTTAATAGTTGGTTGACTCTCACTTATAGAAATTTGCATAGGCCAATCTTCACACAGTTCGAACTGAGAAAGAAGCTTTTTGATCTTAGTTGTTTTTAAAAATTTAATATTATAAATTAAGTTTGGAGCATTAACGTGGGAAGCTAACTTAAATTTATAACTAATAGAATTTTGATAAATAAAGAAGGAAGAATATACAGAAAAAATTTCAAATGTATTTTTTATTAATATTCCATTAATTAATTTGATATGTAATCCTGAGGCCATACCGGTATCATTTTGCAAAAAACTATATTCAAAAATATTTTCATAAGAATAAACATCATCAGCAGCAGTGAGTTTACAAGCTTCTGCTTTAAGATTGTTCAATAAATTAATAACACTTTTACAAGTGCCAATTCTTTTAGTGTTGAATATAATTTTTATATTTCTAAAAATTTTTCTATTTTTATCTAACCAAGTTTTGATTAATTTTGGTGAACTATCGTTTGAAAAATCATCATTTATAATGATATCTATGTCTATATTATCACCATATTTCAACGATAAATATTTAATACTTTCTAAATGCTCAATTATGTAATCTTCTTGATTGTGACACAAAACTAAGAACGCAAAGCTTTTAGATTTATTCGACATTAATTTTATTGTTAAAAAATAAAATATTTTTAAATTAAAAAAAATGATTATTAATATAATTTTTTTTCAATTATTCTTTCTAAAATAGTCATTAGATATTTTTATAATATATAATTGCTTTTTTTTTGTAAGCTCAGGATAGAGTGGTAACGATACTAACTCTTTAGACAATTTTGTGCCTACTTTGAAATTAAATCTTTTTTTTCTATAATTTGAAAAAATTTTAAGATTCGGCAAGCAATATTTATAATGTATAGATGTGTCTATCCCCCTTTTTTTTAGCTGCATTCTAAATTTATCTCTATTTTTTAATCTAATAGCAAATAGATGATATGAATTCTTTTTTATTGATGAGTCATAAATTGAAAAATTTTTGTTTATTAAATTTTTTTTATAAAGATTTGCTATTTTAATTCTATTTTTTATATCATTTTTTAAATAACTTATTTTTGCATCCAAAGAGGCTGCGATTAGTTCTGGCATTCTATAATTATAACCTATGTCAAAAAAAGAATTTTTATTTTCTGCCCACGCTCTTAGAGCTGCAATTTTTCTAAAGATATTTTTTTTATTTGTAATAACCGCTCCACCTTCTCCAATGGCTCCTAAATTCTTAGTTGGATAAAAGCTAAAGGTTGCAATATCGCTATAAAAACCTGGCGAAGTTTTATAGTATTTACTTCCATGAGCTTGTGATGCGTCTTCTATAATTTTTAAATTAAATTTTTTTGAAATTTTTTTTATTTGTTGCATATCACACATAAGACCATGTAAATGCACAGGCATTATAGCTTTTGTTCTTTTTGTAATTACTTTTGCAATACTATTAACGTTGATAAGCCAATCATCCATATTCACATCAACAAATACAGGTTTTGCTCCTACATAGGTAATTGCTGCTGCAGATGCTACAAAACTAATTGAAGGCACGATTACTTCGTCACCCCTTTTTATACCTAATGCAACTAACGCAAGATGCAGTGCGCTGGTACCATTATTTACAGCAACACAATATTTTGCTTCCATTAATTTTTTAAATTTTTCTTCAAATTTTTTTACATAAGGACCATTTGTATATTTACCAGACTTTAATATAGAGTTAGTTGCTAAAAAGATTTTATTTTTAATTTTTTTTGCTTTTTGTTCTTGATGAAAAAAATCAATTTTCATTATGAGCTTTTAATTAATCTTAAAACTTTCATTACTCTCTCAGCATGTTTAAATATTTCAAAATTTTTATTTTTCGTTTTAGTAAATTTAATAAATTCATTAATCATAACGCCCAAACTTTCTTTATGTGTAATATTGGGTATTTCTATTGAACCCACTCTGTAGAGCCACTGATCTACATTTTTATTTTGAAACTCAATTCCTTTATTATAAATTTTAATTTTTTTATCACTTTCATTGTCATCAAATTCGATTATTTTTTTGTTACCTGCTAACAAAATTCGTCTAGATTTTATAGGAGAATACCAACTTACTTTGATATTAGCAAAAAAACCGGAAGGATAACTAAGAGAAATGTTAGATAAAAAATTCTTATTTCCAAAATTGTTATGACAATTAACCAAGACTTTATTTGGCATTTGACCTTTTAAAATATAATCTAGAATATACAAATCGTGTATAGCTAAATCATCAATTACATCTACATCTTTATAAAATTTTCCAAAGCTTATTCTTTCTGAGTCATAATAAATTAATTTTCCTAATTTTTTTCTGTTAACATAATCCCTAATAAATTTTACAGATGAATGAAAAAGATAGGTATGATCAACAAAAATTTTATTAGTATTTTTAAAATTTTTTTTTAAAGTTAATAACTGTTGTAAATTACTGGTAATTGGCTTTGTAATGCAGACAAATTTATCAATCTCAAGACATTTTCTTATATATTTATAATGAGTAGAGGTAGGAGTGGAAATAATAAAAGCATCAATATCTTTGTTTTTGAAAAAATCATTCGATTTTAAAAAATATAATTTTTTATTTTTTATTTTAATATTTTGACTTTTAGTATCTAAAATAAACACCTCTTTTACTTCCTCAGAAATCAATAAATTTCTGTACAAATTTCTTCCCCAATATCCTAGTCCTATTAACCCTATATTCATGATTTTAAATAACTTTATTTTAATTTAAGAATTTCTAAATTTTAAGTTTATATATTAAAAGTAGATTGTCATACTTTTATGTAATATTTTAATTAATTATAATTAAATAAGCTCATACTAAATTGAGAAACAACACCTATGTACTCGTATTTAAGTAAATAGTAAATTCTTAAAATAAATTTAAGTTTTATTTAATAATTAAAACTATTTATAAAAACATTATAATTTATAATTCTTAATTAAAATATTAAAATAACTAAAATGAAAAACGTCAAGCAAGGAAAGAATGTAAAAA
>Ga0315909_10006682_pt1 | contig 12985 bp, 12 predicted proteins | sample LakEriMetagenome_11_FD_203527 | JGI IMG/M metagenome (GOLD analysis project Ga0315909, IMG submission 203527) | Freshwater fungal communities from buoy surface, Lake Erie, Ohio, United States - Buoy 2 MA125 | ecosystem: Environmental > Aquatic > Freshwater > Lake | place: USA: Lake Erie, Ohio...
CATGTGGCAAATACACTGCTCACGGTTCGCGTCGCGTCTCAAGACGATTTGGTCACGGCCCTGAAGGCCGGGATCGAGATTGAGCAGTACCGCGCCCCGGAACAGCCGGAGTTGCAAGAGTTGATCGAGTACAGCGAATCCCCAGCGAACTGAAGAGCCAAGTTAAGATCACAGCGGAGGGGCCAGAACGACAGGATGCCGCGCAATGTGGGGTTCGGTTGTTGTACACACTGGCCCCGCCAAAAACCCTAGCGGATTGAAAGCGAATCGATTACACTAAAACGCATTCAATTTCAACAGGGGACTAGGGGTAATGCCTGAAACTGCCACAAAGCCGCGTAAGAAGGCCACCAAGGCCACAGTAGCCGCCGAGACAGGCGGAAGTACTGGCGCCGCCCAAAAACCCGCCCAAGCCCAAAAAAAGCCCATCACTGGCCGTCCTACTAAGTACGACGAATCCATAGCATCTGAGATATGCGTGCGCCTTGCTAACGGAGAGGCACTGAGACAGATATGCATGGAAGACAAGATGCCTGCGCAGTCCACCGTTTATTTGTGGTTGACGCGCTTCCCCGTCTTTTCGGAGATGTACGCCCGCGCCCGCGAGGATCAGGCCGACACGCTGGCTGACGAGATTCAAGCCATCGCTGACGAGATGCCGATGGAGACGACCGATAAGGACGGGAACACCCGATTCGATTCGGCCTACATCAATTGGATGCGCCTGCGGATAGATTCCCGCAAGTGGGTCGCGGCCAAACTGAAGCCCCGTAAATACGGCGACCGCGTGGCGCTGGAGGGAACCCCTGATGGCGCCCCGATCAAGACAGAGGACACCGGGTCAAGCCGCCTCTTCGAGTTGATCAAGACTATGGAGATGGCAAAGCGTGCTGGTTGAACACCTCGACGACGAACTGGCCCGGGAGTTCGATGCCGAATCCCCGGAGAGTCAGATCGCTGTCTTGGCGCACGCTGAATGGGTCGCTGGTGCCCATCGATACCAGATACCGCCCCCGCTGGAGCAGGACTACACCGTCTGGATGATGCTGGCTGGCCGGGGTGCGGGAAAGACCCGGAGCGCCGCTGAGGCCCTGTGGTGGTGGGCATGGACTACCCCCGGCTCACGATGCCTCGTGCTGGCCCCTACATCGAACGATGTGAAGTTCACCTGCTTCGAGGGTCAGTCTGGCCTGCTGTCAGTGATCCCGCAGGAACTGATCGTCGATTACAACAAGCAGGATCACCAGATCAAACTGGTCAACGGCTCCATCATCCGGGGTATCTCAGCCGACTCATACGAGCGTCTGCGCGGCCCGCAGTGGCACTTTGCATGGTGTGACGAGTTGGCCGCATTCACCTACATCCAAGAGGCGTGGGACATGATGATGTTTGGTCTGCGTCTGGGTGATCAGCCCCGCGTGATCGTGACCACGACACCGCGCCCCAAGGACTTGATCCTCGACCTCGTTGGCCGGGAGGGTGACGATGTGGTGATCGACCGCGCCTCGACCTACGAGAACGCGGCCAATCTGGCTGAGAACTTCTCCAAACAGTTGGAGCAGTACAAGGGGAGCAAGTTGTACCAGCAGGAGGTGCTGGGCGAGATCGTCGACCTCGAAGACGGCAAAGTCGTATCCCGCGATATGTTCAAACTGTGGCCCGCTAACAAGGCGTTCCCCAAGTTCGAGTTCATCATCCAGTCCTATGACTGCGCCTTCTCTGAGAAGACCTACAACGACCCGACGGCCATGACGACATGGGGCGTGTTCAAGCCCCTCGATGGCCCGATGTCTGTCCTTTTGATCGACTGCTGGGCCGAGCATCTTGACTTCCCTCGCCTGAAGCCCAAGGTGCTAGATGAGTGGCGCGTCTCTTACGGTGAAGGGCGCGACGCCAAGCGGCCCGACCTGATCCTCGTCGAGGACAAGGCCGCAGGCATCTCGCTGATTCAGGAGTTGCGCCACGCCCATCTGCCTGTGATCCCGTGGAACCCGGGCAAGGCCGACAAGATGCAACGCCTCCAGATCACCGCATCCATCTTTGCGACTGGCCGCGTCTGGTTGCCTGAGTCATCGGTGCGCAAAGGATTTGTGAAGGACTGGTGCGAAGGTTTTCTTTCCCAGTTGTGTTCGTTCCCCGACTCATCGCATGACGACTATGTCGACAGTGCAACGCAGGCCATCCGATACCTGAAGGACGCAGGATGGCTAGATATAAATCCAGAGCCTCGTTATGATGATGATGAGGATTATTTCGACGCCATGCCTAAGCGCGTCAATCCATACGCGGTGTAAGGGGACAACATGGCAGACCTAAGAAAAGCGGGAGCAAAGTTCGCAAAGGCATTCGAGCAAGCATCGAATGAAGCGGAGGCCGCATACAAAGCAATCAAGGACACAGAGAAGACGGGGAAGTTGGAGGAGGCGCTCAAGGCGAAGCAGGCGCCCATGACGACGCCGTCTGGAACTGGCTTGCCCCTGATGCCCCGGTCATCCGGGATGTACACACCGGGCGTGGAGCAGAAAGACCTGCCCCGGATGCCGATGGTGGACAAGGCCAGAGCGAAGGGCGAGAAGCCCAAGTACACCGAGCGGATGCAAGACCTGCTGGACAGCCCGACAGCCCGCAAGAAGGTCGACACCCTGATCGAGAAGGGTGACGAGTTGGGGATGCGTGAGTGGTATGGCACCGAGCCGCTCCGCCAAGTGGCGATGGACATCGGCATGAGTCAGAAGGACTTCGACACCTTCCTCGCCCAGATGGCCTCAGCGTCACAGCGCAATCCGGTCGATCAGCAAAACAGAATGGGTTCTTACCTCTGGCACCTCAGTCAGACTGGCGGACTGCCGGAGGATGCATTCCTACTGACCAACAAGATCAAGCGCGGCAAGCAGGAGCGGCCAGAAGGCACGGCCATCGAACTGCCGCCCGGATACGGATCGTTGGCGCAGGGTGACATCTTCTCCCGGGGTAAGCAGATTGCCTCTGGTGACATCGAAGGCGCCCTGCCTCCCGACAAAAAGTTGGGAACCTTCTACCGGAACTATCAGGGCAACCTCAAGCCCGTGACTGTGGATGTCAATGCAGTGCGCGGCCCGATCATCGAGCGTGGTGATCCCCGCTGGCTGGCGTCCAAGTTGGTCGAGAAGGACGAAGAGGGTAATGTCATTGCGACTCACTTCCCCCGCAAGCAAGTCGAGTCTGGGTTGATGAGCATCAAGCAGGCAAAAGAACGCCCCGGCTTTTGGGAAGCCGCTCCCTCTGGCTCTGAGTATGCTGGCTTCGAGGACTTGTGGCAACGCGCCGCCAAGCGCAAAGGTGTCGCGCCCGCCGAGGCGCAGGCGCTGGGCTGGTATGGATCGGCTGATGTGACGGCTCTCAAGACCAAGCCTGAGTTGTATATCGAGAACCTTGAGCGCATGATCCGCCGCACCGCAGAGCAGACCGGGCAGAACCCCCGGCAGGTGATGGAGGATGTTCTGCGCGGCAAGACCTACCTCAAGAAAAAGGGTGGCAAGGTCAGCGAGGCCGAGTACCAGAAAAAACTGGACGCTATGCTGGAGAAGCACTTTGCTGGAGGTGGTGCGGTATTCAAGAAGTTGCCCATGAAAGCCGACGGCGGCGTGATCGATAACATGACGCCAGATACGACCGACAGCGGATCAATGAATTACGGCGGTGAGTACGCCAAGGGTGGCGAGATCAAGAGCCTGCCGTGGAGAGCCGCTGGTGGTGGTTGGGCCAAGGCTGGCAAAGCAATCCAGAAGGCGGCAAAAGAGGCTGGCATGGCCGCGCCCCAAACCGCCGAGAAAGACCTGACTACATTGCAAGACTTCCACACCTCGCTGGGCGATCAAATACGACAGCGCGTAGCCGAAGCCAACAAGATGATGGAGGGCTTTGAGTACAAATACGACAAGGGCCAGCGCGTGTTCACTAAGGACAGCGCGGCCAAGAACAAACCTCCCTACACCATCCTCGGTCGCACCCGCGTTGGCAATCAGGTGATCTATGACACGAGCGGTGGGGGCATGAAGGCACGCAAAGACCCCGAGACAGGGAAGGCCCTGCGCACACCATACGAACCCGGCTACCGTGTTCGCTACGAAGAGGGCGATGACTGGCAAGAGTTCGACATCCCTGCAAAAGCCATCCTTGGCGATGTGGAGATGCGAAAGGGTGGCGCGGCACGCTTTGCCGAAGGTGGCGCATCAAGCCCCGAGGAGATGTTGACGCCCCCGCCTGACCAAGCCAGCAAGGCCAAACTGATGGCCGAGATACTGGCCCGCATGGCAAAAGAGCAGGGCAAAGAAGAGATGGCAAGCCTGAAGAAGAAGGGCGCCGTGACCGACCTGATCAACCGTGGCGTGATTGCTCCGCTGGCTGGCATCCCTGTTGACCTGATCAACATGGGGCTGGAGGGTATTGACACCGTCCGAGATATAGCGAGTGGTAAGCGAGTCGAAAACCGATTGGCTTCTGAGAAGCCTGTGGGCGGCTCTGAATATCTGAAGGACAAGATGCGCGACTTCGGTATGACGACTGATACCGAGCGCCCCATGATGGAGACGGGTCTGTCGATTCTGTCGCCGACCGCAACCGGAGCCGCTAAGGGTGCGGCAAAGGGAGTGGAGGCCGCGCAGAAAGGCGCCCGTGCCGTTGAGTCTGGGTTGAATACTGCGACCGCCGCCGCACGCAGACCGTTCTCGCCCGCCACCCTCACAGTTGAGGCAGTGGCACCAGACCTTGCCCAAGCCCTGCCAAGACAGTGGCAAGAGACCGCAACCAAGCGGTTGATCACCGGGGAAGGCGCCCCCGTCTCCATGTCTACGATGGGCGGCAAGAAGACGACCAAGAAACCGGGCCAAGGGGTCTACCTCAATGAGGCCGGGGAACTGGAAACCAACCCGCTGGTCGCTATCGATGTTCCGTTTGCTGGCGACCTATCAAAGAACAAAGCCCTGCGTGCTGACATTGCGACCGCTGGCCGGGAGTTGAATCAAGAGGCTATGGCCGCACACCGCTTTGTGCCGATGATGACCAACGAGATCAAGGACGCTTCGGCCATGCTTATTAAGCCCAAAAAGGGCGCCCTGACCAATAAAGAGGTGCAGGCATTGGGTGAGGCCCTACCGGGCATGATCGTGGCCCACAACCCGCGTTTAGGCGGCGTGGTGATCGCCCCGTTTGAGATGACTAAGGGTCAGGTGCCGACCGAGTTTTTGACGGCCCAAAGCGTCGCAGACGCAATCCTCGGCAAGCGGGCCAAGATCACCTACGGCAAGTCAGAGCCGGGTAAAGACCTGATGTATATGGGCAGGAGTGACTACGCTACCGAAGGCGCAAGAGAGCCTTCAGCCGAGTCCAAAGCGATGCGTGAGCGCCTCCAGCGTGCTGAGAAGCGGCTCTTTCCTGCAACCGGAAGATCAAAGAGCGGGCTTGAATCCATGCGCGGTGTTCAGCCTGCCACCGTTGATTGAGAGTCTGAGCATGAACCAAAGCCTCTTCGCGCTCATCAAAATCCGCCACGCGGAACGGACGCTCCGCACGGACGAACCGAACCTCCCAGCCGTCAGGGATGGGTCGAACAATAAAGGGGTAATGGACAATTGTTTTCACAAACCCCAGTCTAACACGAAATTAAACGAATGCAAAGGGGTTATTTATGCCTGAAATGCCAATTGACCCACAGTTTGGGCGCTTTATAGAGGGTCTGAAAGAGACCGCCGACGGGGGTGTTGAGGTCGAGTTGCCGCCAGAGAATGCCGAAGTCGAGGAGTTGCCCGACGGTTCCGCCGTGGTGAAGTTGGAGGATTTCAACGGCCCGAGCGAAAACGAAGACTTCTACCAAAACCTTGCCGATGTGTTTAACCCGTTCGAGTTGGACAAGATCGCAATGCGCTATGTCCAATTGATCGGCAAAGATAAAGAGGCCCGCAAAGAGCGGGATAAGCAGTACGAAGAGGGATTGAAGCGCACTGGCTTGGGCAATGACGCGCCCGGTGGTGCCCAGTTCCAAGGCGCCAGCAAGGTGGTGCATCCGATCATGGCAGAAGCCTGCGTGGACTTTGCATCCCGCGCCATGAAGGAAATGTTTCCGCCTGATGGCCCGACCCGCACCAAGATTCTGGGCGAGGTCACCGACGAGAAGACCGAGATTGCCGAGCGCAAGCGCGACTACATGAACTGGCAGTTGGTCGAACAGATTGAAGAGTTCCGAGACGAGCAGGAGCAGTTGCTGACCCAGTTGCCGCTTGGTGGTTCGCAGTTCCTGAAACTCTGGTACGACGAGAGCAAGCGCCGCCCGTGCGCTGAGTTTGTGCCAATCGACAATATCCTTTTGCCCTTTGCCGCAACGAACTTCTACACCGCACAGCGTGCGACCGAGATGCAGGACATCACGCAGTGGGAGTTCCAACAGCGCATCGACCGGGGCCTATACCGCGACATCAGCCTGATCCGCGCCACCACAGAGCCTGAGCAAACCGCCGCACAGAAGGCCAACGAGAAGATCGAGGGCAAGCAATACCAAGACGGTGAAGACGGCCTGCGCCGGGTCTATCACATCTACACATGGCTCAGTCTGGATGAGGACAACTACAGCAAGGGAGAGAACGCCCCGTACATCCTCATGATCGACGATATGGAAAACGAGGTGATTGGCCTTTACCGTAACTGGGAAGAGGGCGACACCACGATGACCAAACTTGACTGGATCGTTGAGTTCAAGTTCATCCCGTGGCGCGGTGCTTATGCTATCGGCCTGCCCCACCTGATCGGTGGTCTGTCAGCCGCGCTAACGGGTGCCCTACGCGCCCTTCTGGATACCGCGCACATCAACAACAGCGCCACAATGCTCAAGATCAAGGGCGCCAAGATCAGCGGCCAGTCGCAGAATGTGGAGGTCACGCAGGTCACCGAGATTGAAGGCGCCCCGGGTGTGGACGATGTCCGCAAGATCGCGATGCCGATGCCGTTTAATCCGCCTTCTCCCGTCCTTATGGAGTTGCTGGGATGGATTACGACAGCCGCCAAAGGCGTGGTAACCACCGCAGAGGAGAAGATTGCCGATGTGAAGTCTGGCACCCCTGTCGGAACCACGCAGGCACTGATCGAGCAAGGCGCCGCAGTATTTTCCAGCATCCACGCCCGCCTGCATGACAGCCAAGGCCGCGTGCTGAAGATTCTTGGCCGCATCAACCGCTGGTATTTGGATGAGCAACGCAAGGGTGATGTGGTCGCCGAGTTGCCAATTCGCAGGGATGACTTCAAGCGCAACAGCGATGTGGTGCCCGTCAGCGACCCGCATATCTTCTCTGAGACCCAGCGCATCACCCAGATGCAGGCTGTGCTTCAGATGGCCGAGAAGTACCCGCAGATTTTCGATCAGCGTGCCGTAGTGGGCCGGATGCTCAAGCAGTTGAAGGTGCCCAATGTCAACGAACTGATCCCGAATGCGGCCAAGCCTGCGGAGATGAACGCCGCAGACGAGAACAGCGCTATGGCTCTGGGGCGCCCTGCCTTTGCATACCCCCGCCAAGACCATTTAGCGCACATCCAAGCCCATTTGAACTTTGCGCTTGACCCCAACCTTGGCTCGAACCGCCTGATCGCTACAAAGTACATTCCGCAGATGCTGGAACACTTGAAGCAACACATGATGCTTTGGTACACCAGCCAGATGTCGGGCTATGTGCAGGGTGGGGCGCAGGTCAATTTCGACAAGTACGAGGACAGCAAACTGGTCAAGCAGATCGACCAAGCCATTGCTCTGGCCTCAGACCATGTGAAGATGGACACCCAGCAGGTCTTCCAAGGCGTTATGCCAGCAATCCAGCAGTTGACTCAGGTCATGATGGAGATGCAGAAGTCCATGCAACAGCAACCGCCAATGGATGGCGAGGCTCAAGCCGTGTTGCAGGCTTCTTTGGCCGAGACCCAGCGCCGCGCCGCCAAGGATCAGGCAGACAACCAGATCGCCGCCGCCCGCTTGCAGGCAGACATGGCAGGCAAAGAGCAAGATCGTCAGGTCAAGATCGCTATGAACGCGGAAAACAACCTGACACAAGAGCGCATGAAAGCCGCAGACCTTACGGTCGACGAGGCCAAACTGCAAAAAGAGCAGTCTGAGACTGCAATCCGCCTCAATGAGGCAACCCAACGCAAACTAGGAGGTTAATCATGGCCGTAACAACCAAGGACGAGCAGTCCGAAGCAGTCAAACAGCACCACCGCAACGCGGCTGGCGCGTGGATCAATGGCAGTGAATTGAAAGAGCAAGGTACAGCGACCCAACCAAAAGCAAATAGCGACCACGGGAATTTCTCCCAAAACAAGGGCGTGGACAAGAAAAACGCATGAGGTATGTGTCCGACTTCATTGGCGCTGTAAAAGCGCGTAGAGCCGAGATCGCCGAGTCATTGGCCGCAGGTAACTGCGTCAATTTCGAGTCGTATCAGAGGCTGGTCGGCCAACTTCAGGGTTTGGACGAGTCTCTCGCCATTCTCAACAACTTATTGAAGGAAGAAGATGAAAATGAGTGAACCGGAAGCGTTTAACGACGCTGATTTGCGGGATGCATTTCCTGCTGTAGACCCCGGTGCTAAACCTCTTGGCGCACGCATTCTTGTGCAACTGCGCCGGACAAAGCAAAAGGCAACGAGTGCCGGGATTATTTTGGTCGAAGAGACTAGGGAAACCGAGAAGTGGAACAACATGGTCGCGAAAGTGATCGAGATTGGCCCTCTCGCGTTCAAAAAGCGCGACACGATGGAAGACTGGCCCGAAGGGGCATGGTGCCAAGTGGGTGATTACCTGCGCGTTCCCAAGTGGGGCGGTGACCGCTGGGAGGTAGAGATACCCGGTGAAGACGATCCCGTCCTGTTTATGGTTCTCAATGACCACGAAGTGATCGCCAAGATCACTGGTAACCCATTAACCGTGAGGGCATTCGTATGAGTACTGACACAAAAGACGCACAAGATGTCGAAGTGATCGCTATTCAGGAGGAAAAAGACGGTTCAGCAACTATTGAACTGCCTCCTAGCATCCCTTCGCCCGGAAGCACCGCAGAAGACGACGATCATGGCTCCGATGAGGACGATGAGGCCGCTCGACAGCGTGAAATGGCCGTTGGTGGCGAGGTTGACCCTGAGGCAGAGCGCCTTCGGGAGCAAAAACGCGCCAAACGCCGCGCCCGTAAGGACTATCACAAGCAGGTAGCCGCCGAAAAAGATGTAAAACTCACTCTTTTAGAGCGTCAAAACCAAGAATTGCTTGAAAGACTCTCTGTTTTAGAGAAAAAGTCCCACGGAAGCGACATTGCCCGCCTAAATAAGGCTCTGGAAGACCAGCACGCACGAATTCTGTTTGCAAAACAGAAGATTGCGGAGGCTACATCGACCGGAAACGGCGAATTGCTCACTTCTGCGCAAGAAATGTGGTTTGAGGCACGCCGCCAGTTCGAGGCGCTTGAGGCAGTGAAGAAAAAGGCTGTTGCACCGCAACGCCAACGCACTATTCAGGCCCCCGATCCGCAACTGCAACGCTATGCAAATGCGTGGATGGCAAAAAATGACTGGTACGACCCACAAGGGGGTGATGCTGACTCTCGCGTGGCTCTAACCATTGACCAATCGCTGGCTGATGAAGGTTTTAATCCCAAGAGTCAAGAGTATTGGGATGAACTTGACAATCGCTTGCAAAAATATTTACCTCACCGTTATACTGGGGAGGAGGGCGAGAGAACAACTCGAAACTCCAGACCGCGTAGCGCAGTGACAGGTTCAGGCCGCGAGAATGCATCAAGTAGTGGGGGTAGAAATACCTTCACGCTCACACCAGATCAGGTGAGGGCAATGAAAGATGCAGGAATGTGGGATGACCCTGATAAGCGGGCAAAAATGATTCGTCGTTATGCCCAAGAAGCACGCAAATATTAACTGGAGGAATAGAAAATGGATTCTCGTTTAAAGAAATCTTTGTCCGCAGGTGGACGCGAAAGCCGCGCGAGTCTTGATAAAGTTCGAGAGGCACCTGAAGACAAATTCGTGTCGTCCGATGAGCGTCGCAAGATGTGGAAGGATGAATGGACACAAAGAGCATTGCCAGAAGTACCGGAGATTCCGGGTTGGCATTTGTGCTGGTTGTCGACAACCAATAGTTACGACAGCATCGATAAGCGGATTCGCTTGGGCTATGTGCCTGTAAAGGCAGACGAAGTCCCGGGTTTTGAGAATAACCGCGTAAAGGCTGGAGAACACGCTGGTTTTGTGGCTTGTAATGAGATGCTTCTGTACAAGATTCCTATGGATGTGTACCAAGAAGTTATGGCTCATTTCCACCACGAGGCACCGCTCGAAGAGGCGAACAAAATTCGCGTTCAAGCCGAGCAGATGGCTGGTCGAGACAGCAAGGGACGCCAACTAGGTGAAGTCGAAGGTGATGGTCTGGACAACATTGACAAACCGATCCCTGCGCCCATTTTCCAAGGGTAAAGGGGTGTTTAACTAAACAAGGAGTAAGACTATGTCTGCTACTAATGCTCCGTTCGGTCTGCGCCCTGCGTTCCATCCTTCCGGTTTGGATCGCGCTCAAGCGCTGGCTAACGGTATCGTTTCGGGCTACGGCTCGGACATTTTGAAAGGTCAACCTGTTCGTTATGTAACGGGTGGAACCATTGAGCCTGCGGCCGCAGGTCAGTCCTTCGCTGGCGCTTTTGCTGGCGTAGAGTTCACTGACACCACTGGCCGTCGTCGCGTATCGAACTACTGGCCTGCATCTACTGCATACCAAACTGGTTCATGCGTTGCCTACTTCTATAACGATCCCCTGATCGTTTATGAAATTCAGGCTGACGGCTCTGTTGCACAAAGCGCTATCGGTGATGAGGCTGACCTCAGCAACACCACTGCTGGTTCTAATGTGACTGGCTTGTCTCAAGCAACTCTGTCTTCGACTCTCGCTGGTGCTGGTAACAGCGCTCAGATGCGTATCGTTGACCTCGCTCCGTACCCCGACAACGCTTGGGGAGATGCGTACACGATTGTGCGTGCCACTATTAACGAAGCGCAGTTCCAAGCGCCCGTTAACGCCATTTAAGAAAGGGGTGAATCATGGCCGCTCCGATGCGTAGTACCGACTTTAGAAGTATTGTTGAGCCAATCCTCAATGAATGCTTCGATGGAGTCTATGACCAGCGTACCGACGAATGGTCGCGTGTTTTCCGCGAACAAGAAGGTATCCCCCGTAACTATCACGAGGAACCAGTCCTGTATGGATTTGGTGCCGCTCCTCAACTGCCTGACGGAACTCCGGTTTCTTATCAGCAGGGCGGCGTGCTGTTCCTCAAGCGCTATGTCTACAATGTGTATGGCCTCGCCTTCGCATTGACCAAAGTGCTTGTTGAGGACGGCGACCACATCCGTATCGGTCAGGTTTATGCCCGCCATCTCGCTCAGTCACTGATCGAGACCAAGGAAACCTTGTCTGCCAATGTGCTGAACCGTGCGTTCAACGCCTCTTATCCGGGCGGTGACGGCGTTCAGTTGAACAGCGCAAGCCATCCTATCGTGAACGGTACCTTCAGCAACCTTCTGTCGACCGCCGCTAACCTGTCTCAGACATCTCTCGAACAGATGCTGATTCAGATTCGTCAGGCTGTGGACAACAACGGCAAGAAGATTCGTCTGGTGCCCCGCCAACTGGTGGTCGCTCCCGGCAATGTCTTCCAAGCCGAAGTTCTGCTGAAATCTGTTCTCCGTGCTGGCAACGCCAACAACGACATCAACCCGATCAAGTCCATCGGCTTGCTCGACGAGGGTGCCGCTGTTCTCTCGCGTTTGACTTCAGCCACCGCATGGTGGGTGCAGACCGACGCTCCAGAGGGCATGAAGTTGATGATGCGTCGTAAGTTAGAGAAGACGATGGAAGGTGACTTCGAGACTGACTCTATGCGCTACAAAGCGACAGAGCGTTACGATGTCGGTTTCACTGATCCCCGTGCCATGTATGGCACTCCGGGCGTCTAAAAACCGAGTTGGGGGCCTTGTGCCCCCTCTTCACAGGAGATCAATATGTCACAAACTTACATCGGTTCTACCCTGCGCACGGGCAGTGACACGCTGACTGACTCTACCGACGGCGGATTCGTCGTCGTGAGCCAGACCACAACTGTCACTACCGCCGCCGCAGGTACCGCGACAAGTGCGACGCTGACTCTCCCCGCTTCTTCTCAGATCATCGACTTTTTCATCGATACCATCCAAGATGAAGTGGTTGGGGGTGGCACCGCAACCGCGATCAATGCAACCATCGGCACTGCCGCCGCAGGTACTCAGTACCTATCGGCAACTGATGTCATTGGTGGCGGTCGCGTCGCATTATCTTTCACCACCGCTCAGTGTGCGGCAATGGATGACATTGGTAGCAATACCTCTGTCGTTATCACTGTCGACCCCAACGGTACGATCAGCACTACGCAAGGCATTTATCGCCTGACCGTTGTGTATGCTCAGAAAGTTTGAGGAGGCACATCATGGGCCAATTCAAACCAATGGTCAAGATGATGACCACCGAGCCTTCAGTTGAACTCAAACTGAAGAAAGGTGGCTCCGTCAAATCAATGACCAAAATGAAGTCTAGCGACAAAGGGTCGGGTCACAAGAAGATGGCTGATGGTGGCGCTCTTGGCGCAATCATGGGCACACCTGCTCTTGTTGGCCGTCCTGCTGTCAACGCCCCTGTGCGTACCCCCGGCAAACCTTCTATGGCATCCCGTCGTAAGGCGATGACTGCCAAGCCGAAGATGTCTACCCCGATGATGAAGAAGGGTGGAGAGACTGAGAAGGAACACAAGGCAGAAGCCTCGAAGATGAAGGGTCTTGAAAAAGAACTGAAGTCTCACGAGTCCAAGCCTGCCAGCAAGGCCCACAAGGGTCTGAAGACTGGCGGTGTTGCCATGGGTAATGGCGGCGGCTACAAGAAG
>Ga0315909_10006683_pt1 | contig 12984 bp, 19 predicted proteins | sample LakEriMetagenome_11_FD_203527 | JGI IMG/M metagenome (GOLD analysis project Ga0315909, IMG submission 203527) | Freshwater fungal communities from buoy surface, Lake Erie, Ohio, United States - Buoy 2 MA125 | ecosystem: Environmental > Aquatic > Freshwater > Lake | place: USA: Lake Erie, Ohio...
TGCCGGCGGCCATTCGCAGCCTTTGCCGAGCGTCAATGGGGGGGCGTCCGCAGCCGCCGGAACGCTCGGGAACATTTGCGGGAACATTTGAGAACAATCCCGCAGGCGGATGCCGGATGCGAGATCGCATTCGCAGCGGTGTCGCACGCGACCGCGAGCGAGGAGACTTACTTTCTGCCGGAGCATTTGCCCCGCAAAAACAACGCGGATCGCCTCCGGCAGTAAGTAAGGCGATCTCGCTCTCTCGCCCGCAGCGTCGGCCTAGCCCTCCTCAAGCTCGGGGTGAGCCTGCCAAAAGGCCGCAGCCTCAGCCGCCTGCTCATCCGAGAGATGGCCCATTTGAACGATGGCTTTCTTGTCGCGAGATTGCTTGCCCGCGCGCCGAGCCGCCTTTTGCGATGGCTCAGCGTGACGGTGCAAGCGATTGCGGAAGGTCATGCCAAACGAGGCACCATCATCATCACTGTCGCCTTGCCTCCGGCGACGCCGGCCAAACTCTGCATCGACATCGTGCTCTTCATCGCCGTCCGTCGCAGCGGCTTTCTGAGCCTTGCCGCCTGTCCAGCCAGGAAGAAGGCCGGCGCGGATCAGGCGGCCGATCATCTGCTCCAAGCTCTTTTTGGTGTAGGTGTAGCCGACAAGAACACCACGCTTGTGCAGCGTCCGCGCGAGGATTGCTGGAGTGGATTGCTTAAGGTCAAGAAGTGCAGCTTCGACGGCAGCAAGCCGCTCAGCATCGTCGACGTCACCATCGCGGCTGAGCTGTGAATCAACTTCGGCCGGCAGCTTCATCGAAATCGACTTGAGCCACGACAGCACCAGCTTTGCCTTGAGCTTACTTTTCGGCTTGTCTGGCATATTGCCAGTCTCTTGAGAACCCGTCGCCGATGCTCCCGAAGCCGCCGTTGCTCGCGAAGCACCAGCGACACCATCGAGAATGCTTTCGATCCGTTGCTGATAGTCACGCGAATAGAACGGGTCTTGCCATTCGTATGGCTTGAACATTGTCGATGTTCCTGGGAGTGGGATCGGATGAAACAAGAGGCTGCGTCTTACTTCCTGCCGGAGGCACTTGCACCTACTTTTCCAGCGAAAAGCCTTCGGCAGGAAGTAAGTGTCACGCGAGAAAGTAGCGGCGGCCGGTGCGACCGCGGGATCGCTGCTCTTCGACTCGGACGATGCGCTGATAGCTGAGGCCGAGGATTGCGTCGTCGAGATCGTCGGCGCGGCACCGGAACAGCCGGTAGAGCTCCTGGCGGCCGATACCGTCCGGTGCCGTTGAGAGCACCTTCACGATCTCTTGGCCGAGCCACGCCTTGCGGGTGCGGGCGGATCGCTTTGACTGCGCTACCGCAGCGTGGCGGCTGAGTTGGCGGGAGATCGCGAGAAGGCGATCATCACTGAGTTGCAGGATCGCGCCGACAATCTCTTCGTCGGTGGCCGCGGCGATGGCCGCTGGCATCGGGCCTATGCCTTCCATGGCTTGATCTCCTGGGAGCGGGAGTGGGGCTATCCCCAGCATGGGAAAACCGGCTCAGGGGTCAAGCTTCTGAGCGGCCACCTACGGCCTCGCCGCTGCCGTTTTCCGGGCCTTTTAGCTCGCACGCCACTGCTGAAGCAGCAATGGGGCGAAAGCCTCCCAAAGGCCTCTCCTGGCGGCCCTGGCGGCTCGCTCTGCGGCGGCGAGATTCTGATCGTCGCCCGCCATCGCCCCAGCCAGGAATCGACCGTCCACCGATGCCGAGCCGACGGTGCGGCCTTAGCAAGCAAAGCCTCGCACCTCGTCCTCGGCGGCATTACCAAAGGCGACCTCCGACAACCGCCGAGGCCGCAGGCCTGGCCGATCTCGGGCGGGCCGATGCCGGTGAGTCGCTCGCCTGCTTAGAGCTCTGCGGCAGCACGGCGAGCGTCCTACGGCTTAGCCGCTCGCCGTCGCCTCTTGTCGGCCGCCGCCTCGGCCGTGCGCCGAGCGTCGCGGTTGCGGTTGCCGATCTGCTGAAGCTTGTTGCCCTTCGCAAACGAGGAAGATTTCGGAGCCTCGACGGCGACGGTAAACGTGAGAACCGGAGCCGCCGTGGAGTCTCGTTTCGCTTTGTTCAAAGCTTGAAACAAGACTCCGCTCGGCTGGAGCTCGATGGAAGCGGTAAACATCTTGCTCTCCCCTTGCCTGGCATGGACGTTTACCCGCACGCCAAGCTTACGAAAGGCCTCGTTGATTTTCGCAGCATCGGCCCCGGCGATTGCCTCGTCGAGATTGTGGAAGCGATCCATCAGCTCGGCCACGACACTTGCCGGCGATGGCGGCCGGGACACTACATCTCCGGCATCTTGAGCGGCAGCGAGCTGCTCTGCTAAGGCATCCCGCTCGCGCCGCACTGCATCAATGGCCTTCGCAAGCTCTGGCACTAGGCCAGGCGGCACAACAAGCAATCTCGAAGCACCGTCAGCGAGCCGCTTGTCGAGATCGGCGATCTGCTTCCTGATACCGGCCGATGGATCAGCCTTTGGCTTATCGAAGGCCTCTGCCACGTACTCGGCGATTCGGTTGCGCAGCACCGGGAGCACCTTCGGCGATCCGAGCTCCTCTTTGAGCTTTGCCGTGATCATCTCGATGAGCGGCTTCTGCGGCACGCGGCGATTCGAGCACTGCTTGCCATCCGCACCGCGGCTGCCCGTGGAGCACCGATAACACCCGCCATCGCCATACATCCCCTTGCCGCAATTCATGCACCGAATCAGACCGGACAGCGGCCGGATCGTGCCGAAACGCCGCGTCTCACGCTTCCGCTCTTTGAGCAGCTTTTGTGCGGCCTCGAAAGTAGCGTCGTCGATGATCGCCGGAACAAGATCGGAGCGGCGGTGCATGATCGCTCCGGCAGGCACGGCATCCGAGTCGGCCTTGCGAGCTACCACGCCATCGCGAGTGCGCATTGAATACTTGCCGGAGCTGTTCTTCCCCCATGCAACCATGCCGACATACGCCGGATTGGAAAGGATGCGTTGCACGGCAAGGCCTTTCCAGAAGTCGGCCTTGCGAGGACTCGGCACCTTGTCCCGGTTGAGTCGCCCCGCCACAAGATTGCATGAGGCATGAGCGGCAAGGTAGTCGCGGAAGATGCGAGCAACGATTGCCGCCTCAGCTTTTTCAATCACCAGATGCGACCGCCTCCGGTGGCCGTTGAGTTGCGTCACTCGACGATAGCCGTATGGCGCAGGCCCGCCAGGGTAGCCATCGCATTCCTCGGCCTTGGCCGTCAGGCCGCGGAGAATGTTCAAGCTGATGTCGCGAAGATACTGATGCTTGCCTTCCTGCAGCACGCTATAGATCACGCGGCCGCCGAAGTTCTCCCAATCGACGAGGCCTTGAGCGATAGTCTCAAGCGATACTTTCGCCTTTCGCAGCGGCGAGATGTAGAAGCCGGCTTCGAGCATATCGAAGCGGCCAAAGCGATCCTGATCGTAGGCCAGGATGCGGCGAAACTTGCCGCCAGGAGCGTCGGCCAGCATCCGCAAGAAGCCTTTCCGCTTTTCAGTTGCGTCGCCTGAGATGCCTTCGTCGCGGTAGGTTGCGACGATGCGATAGCCTTTCCGCTGGCATAGTGCTCTGAGCGACTTCTCCTGCTGCGGGATGGATGTCTCCTGCTTGTCGGAGCTCATCCGCAGGTACAGAGCGACATTCATGGCGAGCCTCTTGGAGTGGGGTTAGATGCCGCCGGTGCGGCCATGGATCAACGTATCGTGCGGCAGGCAAAAGCCTCAAATGCAGCGTGGCGATGACCTCCGCTCGCCGTCGGCCGCGGAGAATGAATGGCGAACGTAGTACGGGCATTCGCGACAAAATCGCTCGACTGCGTCCACCGGCACCGGCCTGCCGACTTCCACCGTCACCAGGCATTCAGAGCCGAGGCGTCGCTCATCGACAATCGCGGCGTCGAGCCACGCATCGACATACTCGGCCACGGCAGCGGTGCGCTTGGCAGCGACATCGCGACGCCTGGCGTCGGCAAAAGCAAACCGAAAGCGGCGGCAGGCCGGTGCCGCACTGCGGCGTGCGGTCGTGCTCGAAGCCATGGCAACTCCCGGCGGATCAGCTCTTGAGCGATACCATCACGCTTGCCGCCGTGCCGAGGTTGCTGTCGGCGACGAGCTTGATGTAGCGGGTGGGGTAGATGGCGTCTGGCATCACGCATGCGCCGCCTTCGGCCGGCACTGCCATCGTCGCCGCTTGGCCGTCGTGGCCGTAGAGCGGCGCGAACGTCACGTTGTCGCTTGAGCCATACACCGCAATTGAGTGCGTGCTCGTCACTCCGCTCACGGTCACAATGCCGGCTACCATATCGGCCACCAGCATTGATGAGCTCGTCGCGGCAGAGGTGCCGATAAACACCGGCAGATTGCGAGTTCTATGGGAAAGCGTTGCCTCGCTCATGGCGTCACTCCTGCTTCTCGCTTGATCTCTTGCCAGGCGTAAAGTCTCGCACGGCTCCGCAGCTCGCTAGGCGGTGCAAGGCAACTCGTTATCTCGCCGTAGCATCTCGCCGCACGGTAAGCCGGCGGCTGCGGAGCCGGGAGGACAGCCACGTGATCGACAATGCACTCGTTGATCACCCGCACGGTGCAGCCTTCTCGCTCCACGCTCCAGCCCTTGCCGTGCTTGTACGCGATGCTCACGGCGAGGCCTTGGATGCTTGCCGCCTGCACGATGGAGCGACTAAGCCGCTCGTCTCGGAGCTTGGCGTCGAAGAGCAATCCGCAGACGCGGTCAACATCGAACGTAAGCGAGATGTCGCTTGTGCTCGCGATGATGCCGCCTTCGTGGCCGTGCCGCAGCGAGATCAGATGCCTGCCACGACGCGACTGATCAAGCACCATCTCCCAGCACGCCGGAGTGAATTGCTCTCTCACGGTGAGCTTGTCGGCGTGATTGAAGCAAGGCACGGCCACGCTTGGAGCCACGCACCCCGAAAGCCACCCGCAGTAGCGGCGCACTTCCTTGGCCGTGCCATCGGTGCCGTAGTGCCAGGCCGGCGGCTCTCTGCTTGCTGGCGACTGCGGTGCCGTAGTTCCGGCTCCGCTCCTAGCGGCGAGCTGCCGCCACCATGCCGGAGCTCTAGCAAGAATGCTCCGGCGGCTTGCATTAACGTTGGCTAGCGTATCGCCGCCGGCGACTTCAATTGTTGTCGTGCTCATGCTGCCGAGCCCTCCGAGGCCTGATCCGCTCCACCGCGACGCCGACGATCAAGCTCAGCGATCCGCAGTTCTGCGGCCTCGTCGAGATCGGCAAGCAGATGCGGATGATCCAGCGAGATCATCTGCACTGAGCTGAGGTAGGCCGCCGGCTTGGCGACTCGAGCCATCGCCAAGCGATACTCTTCCTGAAGCGTAAGCCATCGGCTTTTCGCCGCCGCGATCTCCTCAGGCAGCTCGGCAGCACGCCGCTGATTCTCAGGCACGGCATCAGCCGCGGCCTGATACTTGTCGCGAGCCTGCCGAAATCGCCTGATGGCCTCGGCATCTCTATCGAAGGTGAAGAGCGGTAAGCCGAGTTGATCAAGCAGCTCAGCGGCTCGCTCCATGTCGGCCACGCTTAGCACCTCGCCATCGGCTCGCCTCTGCACGATACCGCGGTAGGCCTCAAGTTTTTCGCGTGCCTTCGCCTTGGCGATGTCGGCGAACGTGATCGGCGTCGCTGGCATCGCATCTGCGGCGGGATCAGCCTTCGCTTTACGTGTTGCGGTTGTCATTCTCACGCTCCTGTCGCGGCGACTCGGTATGCCCTCGCTCCGGCCGCCGCTGCCGGGATGAGGATTGGCTTGTCGATGGCTGCCGTCAGCACTCTGCCGGCACTGCTTCGCTCACTCGCGTCATACATAGAGCCCTTGCTCGAATGGATACGTGCATTGGGGATTGCCGCAGGCTGTCTCGGAGCGAGTCGCCTGCCACTCCCGATGCCGCCTGATCTCTGCCTTGTCGATCACGCCGAGATCAAGCAGGTGCTTTGGCTCAGCTCGCTGATAGGGCTCGGGATAGCGGTAATGCCAGGTGCCGGTGCCGTCCCTTGCTGGCACGTAGAGATGAAAGAAGCCGTGAGATAGCGGCGGCGGCGTCAGTACCGGCCGCTCTGGCACCTCGCCGCAGACATAGCACGCGAATGGCCGCAGGCCAGGCCTGTGATCAAGAGCCTTGGGCATCACCGTGGCACGCCACCGCTGCCAGTGAAAACGCCAATCGTCAAGTGTGCGCAGGTTGATATGCGTGCCGAGCAGGCCGTAGCCAACGAGAAAGCATCGCTCCATCTCGAAGTCGAGCACCTCGACGCCTTCGTCGTACCGCTTCTGAATCTTCCGACTAGCACGTGGCATGGTTCACCCCTCAAGCCTGGTGGCCAGTTGCGACAAAGCTCGCGACGCAAGCGAGCGGAAGTCTCGCTCAAGCAAGATGGCCGGATTCGGCTTGAGGCCGCCGAAGCGATCCCGAAAAACGGCACCGTCCCTCGTCACTTGCTGAGCTAGCGAATGAGCGCGCTCAAGAGCCTGCACTCCGTTCTTGAGCAAGGCCTCGGATGCGGCGTCGAGCTCGTAGCGGGATCGGAGCTCCTCGAAGAGCGACAGCCGCTCGCCAGTGAGAGCGACCGGCTCATCGCTCGCGGTAGCCGCCGGCAGCGCGATGCCGACGGCCGGGAGCTGATGCTTAGCGCGTGCGTTGGCCTGTCGCGGCATCAGGAGGCCTCCGCGGTTGGCGTGGCGGCAGGCGGTGCCACTTTTTCATAGAAGCTGTCCCGCTCGCCTTCGCGTGAGAGACAACCGGGGTTTACCTCACGCGAAGCCCCGGCGATCCGACCCACCCTCCCCTCGGCGTGCGCCAGCCCGATGGCGGCCGCTAGCGGCACGTTGCTGCCACTCGCTGCCGCCTGCTCGCCTCGCGTCTTGCGACCGTGACACGCTCGGCCGCACGCCTGGCACTGCCACGCATCGCGAGTGAGCACGGCCTTTCGCCAGGCCCGATGAGCCTTGTCACAGTAGCCGCGAGCGGCAGCATTCGGCCGACTCGACTCGTCTCGCTTAGGCCGGCCGCCAAGGCGTGCTGGCTTATGGGTGGGGATTCGTTGAGGCATGAATGGCTCCTAGTGCTGCGGCTCCGAATGCAGCCACGGCAGCCATGAGCTGACCACTGCCTTCTCAACGCCCGCACCTTTGCCATGCCGCGGCGTGATGTTCTTCGTGAAGATGCGGCACCGACAGCCGATCAGCTCTTGAGCTGCCTTCTCCGGCGACGCCGGCATCGGCTTGCCGCAGGAGCTATAGACCATCGCGAGCCTGTCGTGATGATCGAAGTCGATGGTGTCGAATACGTGAGCCGCACCATCCTCAGCCTCAAGCAGCACGCCAAGGCGAACCGTGAGGCCGTCAGGATTGCGATGGCTAACTCGCCACGGCAGCGTGCCGAAGGCGACATCATCGACGACGCCGACATATAGGCCAGGCGTCAGAGGCCGAGGGGGATTGATAGTTGGCATAGTCCAGCTCTCACGGTGGCAGGAGTGGGAGCGGACAGCCTGCATTGTACCGCTCTGGCAAATGCCAGAGCGAGCATCTGAGCGGGTACGCTCGGCGTCCTTCGCGATCATTCGACGTCTCCCTCACCCGATGTCGATGGTGCCAACCCGAGAGCCTCGGGCTCGATGAAGGCGGGATGCACGCCTCGCACCCATACCGCCACCATGCCTTTCGGCTCGTAGAGCTCGGCCGCACGCTTCATGCTGTCCCGATCAAAGGCATCCGCGATCTCGTCGAGCGTCGCGATTCGCCGCACGCCTTCGCCGGCATGGATCACCGCAAGCTCGCCCCTGATGCGGAGCTCGATGTCGAATGCGATGGCGAGCCACTCGCCACGCCTGGCCGCGGGCTTGTGTGACTCTTGGGGCGAGGCCGCTTGAGTGGCACGGCTGTCGGCGAAGCCGATGGCGTCATACTCGGCCTGCCTCAGAGGCCGCAGCCGGGAGCCGGGAAAGGCCTTGGCGGCCGCCGTGGCGAATGCTGAAGCCTGGCCGCCCCCCCAGCCGGCGACAGCCGAGGCAAGCGAGGCGTCGGCCTCGGCATTCGGCTGCCGCTCGGCCCACTGGATCGCCTCACGCTCCACGGCCGCCTCTTGCTGTCCGGCCACTGCCGGCGGCGTGAAGATGCGGATCAAGGCGTCGCGGTGGCTGCGGAGCGACTCCATGAGCTCGGGGCTGAGCTCGCCGCCACCGCTCACCGTGAGCTGCTTGCCGTCGCTGGCAAGGGTGCGGCCGATAAATTGAAGCTGCCGCATCGTCTCAACGACATCGAGCGTCATAGCGTGAATCCTCCGTTGGCGGTGCTTTTGCTCTCGCTGGCGGCCTCGCCCCTCGCCGGGAGCCAGGCATCCGAGCTGCCGTCGGCCTCCCGTGCGACATCGCCGCGAGCCAGGAGATCGGCGAGCGCGTGCATGATGTCGCTGCTCGTGCCAGCCGCGCCGATTGCCTGACGGATCTCCTGCCGGCTCATGCGGCCGCGGAGCCAGAGCTCTTCGAGAATGCTTGCCGCGATGGCGTCACGAGTGGCTGAGGCTTGTAGCTCGGCCGGCGAGCTCGCCAGCAAGCGATAAAGCCGCCGCACCTCATGGCGATACCATTCGGCGATCTCTATCGCTGAGGCCATAGTGGCAAGCGACATCTCGTCGGCCGGAAGCTTGTGCCTCTTCGTGGCGATCTCGACTTCGTGCAGCACGATGCCAAGCCGGAGCGGGAGCTCGAGCACCTTGCTCATCGCGGCCCGGACATCATCCATGAGCCGCCGCTGATACTGCTTGTGATCTCGAAACCAAGCTTTGAACGCGGCCTTCGCTTCCGGCGACAGCCGGATCGTGGCCGGCACTGTCTCGCCGCTAGCATCAACATCGTGCGTCAGCTCATAGAGCCGCCTCACCACGCCGGCATAGCTGTCGGCCGTCAGCGGCGAGGGCTCGGCTTCAGTCCACTCCACCGGCCGCCGCGGCGGCATCGCCACGATGAAGCGTGGCACCAGGCCGCTCGCACGCCTAGCCGCATTGAACTCGGCCACGGCGCGACCTGGCTGAATGCCGCCGATGATTGAGATGGCGACTCGCCTGGCGTGAATCACCGGCCGGTCGCCTGTCTTGCGATCCGCTATGAAGCTGTCGCCGCCGTGGCCGCTGAGAAAGAATCCTTCATCGCCGCGCCCCCCCTTGTACCGATCAAATGAGCCGAGCCAGCCGACGAGCTCGTCGCTGATGATTACGATGCCACGCGCGGCCGGATCGCTGGCGAGCGTGGAAGCCGCCGCCTCGACTGTGGTATCGGCCGTCCAAACGCGACGAGCGACCGGCTTCTCTGGCGGCTGCGGCCGCTCACCGGGGTTCTTGGCTTTCTTCCACTCGATGAGCTGCCGCTCGTGATCAGCACTCTGCTCATCGTAAAGCCGCCTCGCCTCGGCATACTCCCGCATCAGCTCATCTTGGAATGCCTTCGTCGGCCAGAGCACGTGCCGCATGATCGGCGTCTTGAGATCGCCGCTGTCGGCCACGAGGCCGCACCAGAGCATCGGATAGGTGCGCCAGGATCGCTTGGCTTCGGCCTGCCGCGTCGTGCTGACAGCGGCAGCCAGAGCCCCCACCATCACCGTGGCGATGGCACCGTGATCGGCACACAAGGCCTGCCCGAGCTCGGCCACGAAGTCTCGCAGCACCGGCGGCAAAGCGTCGATTGGGAACGGCCGATACGCTAATGCGTCGGCATCCGGCAGTGGCAGTGTGTCGATGTCGGGATCAACAGCCGCTTTTGGCGAGCTGCCGACACCGATGATCGCGATCACTTCGCTGCCTTTGCGTGGCCGGCCAAGCGACGCCTCGGCCATCGCCAGGATGTCGCGGGAGCTGGCACCGCTATCTTCCTGAGCCATTGCCAGGAGCGTGCCGACGGCCGCGCCGATCTCCCGGCGGCCGCCACGCTCGCATAGATGCTGCCACTTCGCCTCGCACTCGCGGGCGTCATACTTCGCCGACCTCTTCGAGAACTCATGCCAGGCGTCGTGCATAGCATCGCCGATGTCGGCGCAGGCAGAGCCGGCCTTAAACCATCCGAGGTACTCGTCGGCTCGTGCATCGCTAAGCAGGCCGAGGCTTGCCTTTGCGACCGCGATGTCAAAGTCGAGATCATCCGACAGCGGCGACGGCCTTGGCGTGGGCTCCTGCCGCTTGAGATATGTCGCGTCAAGCAGCTCGCGCAGCGGCATGAGATCGGCCAGTGGCTTGGCGACGATGGCGTCGCCCGTGATCGTAAGGAACCGCCGGCCGGTGTATCGCTCCAAGCCGATGCCGCTCTTCGTCTTGCCTTGCTTTCGATCAGAGCTTGCCAGCGGCAGGCCGTAGCCGAAGGCACGAATGCCGCGGCCACTCGGGCTCCGCTCGGCATAGGTGTCCGCGACATTGAGCAACTCACTCACCTCGGCATGAATCACGCCAGTGGCGTCGATGCAGGAGTCGAAGTCGAGCCCTTCGATGCCGTCGCCTTCAACGATGTCGAAGCCAAGGCCGGTGCCGGCGTGCTGGCTGGCAATCGCGACGGCGTGCTCGAAGCTCAGATGATTCGCCGGATCATGGGCATCTACGGCCACGAGCTGGCCGCCCGCATTCACGCCGAGCGGCACCTTGGCGGGCTTGTCGCCTGATCTCGTGGCGCGGTACTGCCATGGAACCCACCGCGGCAGTGCCTTGAGCTCGGCCGGAATGGTATCGAGTCGCTGCAAAAAGGCAGAGGCGTCGCTCATGGCTTGCTCTCCATCGCGTGCCGTCGGATGGCGATGCGTGCCTTGAGCCAGCGAGCAAAAGGCTCGTCGCCATCGCAGCCGCAATCGAAGCCGCCGATGTCTTGGCATATGGCGACGGCGAGCTCGGCCGGGATCACGTACCAGCGACATCGCCCCTCACTGCTCCTAGCCAGCCGCCGGCTCCGCAGCGGCAGGAGATCGCGAGGAATGCGGCACCACGCCGGATGCGTCGGCGAACACTCGCTATCAAATGCGAGATTGCGGAGCGCGGCGTCGAGATACGCTGGCGGCAGACTTGTGAAGTCGAAGATGTCGGTGCTGTGCATGAATTGGCCTTCGGGAGCGGGAACGGATGCGCGGGGTGGGCCGAGGCGACGGCGAGCAACGAGCTGCCGCCGCCCCGGCTCCTGCCACCGCGGAGATTCAGAACGGAGCCAGCACCAGCGACTCGACGCGGCTGCCTTTGCCTTGCGGCGACTGCGCGATGTTGGCGACATACACCTTGTTGAGAACGGTACCGACATCGAGCTGAGTCGTAGGCGTGAGCGACGGCACGCCAAAGAGCTGAGCGAAAAACTTGCCGCTCGCATTCGTCGGCGTCACCTTGCCGCTCACGGTGCGGTAGACCCGCGTGCCGGGAGCCGGCCCGTCCATCGACTCGAAAACGAACTTCACTCCCGCACCGTACTGCGGAGTGGCGGCCACCTCTTCGTGGCCGATCAACTTCACTCGCACGTTGCTGGCAACCGGATGGCTGCCCGCCTCGACCGTAAACACACTCATGGCGTGCTCCTGTTAGCCGGCTTGCTTGGCTTCGGTTGCCGACGCCGGCTCGTCGACTGAAGCTGCCGCTTCCGCGGCGATAAGTTGCTGGTGCTGCTCCTCTTGCCAGAGGCCATAGAGCAGCTCGGCCATGGCATCGCAGAGCATCTCGACACGTTCTTCCTCATCCATTTGCCCGCTCCTGCGATGCCGCCAGGTAGCTGATGAAGTCGCTGCCGATCACGAAGGCTCGGCGGCCGGCATACCGCACGCGAAGGCCGCGGCGTCGTGCCGTGCGAAGCCAGGCGTCGGTAATGCCAAGGCGGTCGCAGAGAGCATCCACGGTGTAGACGGCCTGGCCGTCGATCACGCCGCGAGCGGCCGGCAGAGCAAGCGACACCATCTCACGCCTCCTGCTTGCACGGGCTGCCGTCGCCGAACTGCGCCACGATATGAGCAAGACTGGCAGCGACATCCGTGGCGCACTTCAGGAATCGCTCTCGCTCGAGCCGCGACATCGCCTTCGACGCCGCACGCCACTTGTGGTGCAACTCGTCTAGTTCCCACTCGCTGACGAGCCCGCATTCGTCCAAGCCGAGGCCGCGATACCCTTCACGGCCGGCGACTGACTCAAAGTTGGCGACGAGCTTGTCGAAGATGCGGCCGTGCAGCTCAAGTAGACCGAGCTCACGCATCTCCTGATCGACGCGGGCTTTCGCCTCGGCGACCGTCTCGGCGGCTTCTGCCGCCTCGCGGTTGCGGCACCAGCGGCAAGGGATTTCGGCTGCCGGCGGCGAAGGCCGGGAGCAAACTGAGTCGCGGCCACTATGCGGCGTGCTGTCGATGCTCATGGCGATGCCTTTGCTGTTGAGGGGGGAGGGCCGGTGCAGGGAGGTTTCACGAGGCGGACGAGATCGCCGCTGGCCTATGCCTCTGCGGGCAACCATCGCAGCTCTTCGTAGAGCGACTTATCACAGTCGATGGTGGCTTCGCCGCCGGAGTAGTCGATGAAGCAGCGGTAGTGCTCATCCACCGGCTTGCCACCAGCAAACGAATGCGGCAGTACGGCACCGATGGGAAACTTCGTGCCACGGCCGAAGTCGATGAAGAACTGATCGGCGAGCTGCCGGTTGTAGCCGCGACGCTCGGCGATGCGGTTGGCTCGCCGCAGCTGCGCCCACGTAAAAAACCTGGCCGACGGGGTGCCTCCCATGATCCTGATCTCCTGATTGGCCGGTGCCGCATCGTGCGGCCCGATACCTTTTGCTCAGGGAACAATCAGCGAGGCAGTGCCGGCGGCCATTCGCAGCCTTTGCCGAGCGTCAATGGGGGGGCGTCCGCAGCCGCCGGAACGCTCGGGAACATTTGCGGGAACATTTGAGAACAATCCCGCAGGCGGATGCCGGATGCGAGATCG
>Ga0315909_10006685_pt1 | contig 12982 bp, 9 predicted proteins | sample LakEriMetagenome_11_FD_203527 | JGI IMG/M metagenome (GOLD analysis project Ga0315909, IMG submission 203527) | Freshwater fungal communities from buoy surface, Lake Erie, Ohio, United States - Buoy 2 MA125 | ecosystem: Environmental > Aquatic > Freshwater > Lake | place: USA: Lake Erie, Ohio...
ATCTAGTTCTGAGATGGTTCGCGCAGGCATCATCGAGGTTTCATCCATTTCAAAAACTGAATCGGTGTTGACATCGTAACTTGCACAGATTTTGGTATTTGGATCTTGAACTGCCACTTGAACCAAAGAGCCTTCGGTATCAAACCACAATTCAGTTAAGCCAGATTTAGCTGCACTGTCCTGAGAAGCGACTAATGCTGCTCGAAATTCTCGCTCGGCATCAGGTTGGATTTCATTTGGACTCACTGAAGCTTGGGCATCCAAAGTAGGAGCAGGAATATTGGATTCCGCGGAAGCACCAGTTTCTGGTGAATCACTGGCACATCCGGCAGTAAAAGTCAGGACAGCCAATACCAGTGAGCCCAAGCCGATCGGGCGGAATTTTGAGTTAGGCGTGCGCATAAGGTTCATCGGATCTATCGTAACTTGAATACCTATAACGTCAGTTTCCCTCGATAGAATGGGGTTTCCTGCTTCCGGCAACCAGTCGGAAAGCCTTATCGGATGTTGAGTTTCATGGATCGCGTAGACGCTGTTGTAAATCTGTCCAAACGTCGGGGATTTGTTTTCCCAAGTAGCGAAATTTACGGTGGATCTCGATCCGCCTGGGACTATGGGCCACTTGGTGTAGAACTCAAAGAAAATGTTCGCCGCCAATGGTGGAAAGCTGTTGTTCAATCCCGCGAAGACGTAGTTGGCATCGACTCTGCCGTAATTTTGGCACCACAAGTTTGGGCCGCATCGGGACACTTGGCAACTTTCACTGATCCGCTAACTGAGTGCACCTCATGTCACAAGCGGTTCCGCGAAGATCACCTGCTCGAAGAATTCGAAGAACGTAAAGGCCGCGCTCCTGAAGGTGGCTTAGCTGGCGTACCTTGCCCTAACTGTGGAACTAAGGGCGAATTCACTGAACCAAAAATGTTCAATGGAATGCTTTCCACAAACCTTGGTCCAGTCATTGATGAAAACTCACTGCATTACCTTCGTCCAGAAACTGCGCAAGGTATTTTCACGAACTATGCAAACGTCGCTGCATCTTCTCGCAAGAAGCCGCCATTTGGTATCGGTCAAACTGGAAAGTCTTTCCGTAACGAAATCACACCAGGTAACTTCATTTTCCGAACTCGCGAATTTGAACAAATGGAAATGGAATTCTTTGTTCCACCTGGCACGGACGAGCAATGGCATGAGTACTGGCTCGAAGAGCGTTGGAATTGGTATGTGGACCTTGGCCTATCAACGGGTAATTTACGTCGCTTCGAACATCCAAAAGAAAAGCTTTCGCATTACTCAAAGCGCACAACAGATATTGAATACCGTTTCCAATTTGGCGGCAGTGAATTTGCTGAACTTGAAGGTATTGCAAACCGCACTGACTTCGACTTAAAAGCACACATGGAAGCTTCCGGCAAAGACTTGTCATTCTTTGATCAAGAATCTGGCGAGAAGTATGTGCCTTACGTAATTGAACCTGCTGCTGGCCTAACTCGGGCAGTGCTGGCCTTCATGCTTGAGGCCTATGACGAAGATGAAGCGCCAAACACCAAGGGTGGCGTTGATAAACGCGTAGTGATGCGTTTTGATAAGCGCCTGGCACCAGTAAAGGCAGCAATCTTGCCGTTGTCACGAAATGCTGACTTGAGTCCAAAAGCTAAAGACTTAGCAACAGAACTTCGCAAGAACTGGAACATTGAATTCGATGATGCCGGTGCAATCGGTCGTCGCTACCGTCGCCAAGATGAAATCGGAACTCCGTATTGCATAACCGTTGACTTCGAAACCCTAGAAGACAATGCGGTAACAATTCGAGATCGAGACACTATGGAACAAGAGCGCGTTGGACTTGATTCCGTTGTCTCTTGGTTAGGCTCTCGCCTCGTCGGCTGCTGATGTTTGCAGATTTATTAGCCACTGATCCGGTCATCGAACTTGCGCCTATGGCGGGAGTTACGAACCGAGCGTTTCGCAGAGTTTGCCGTGAGGCTTCTACTCAGATGCGAAATGCTGCCGGTCAAGTCGACGTTGATCACACGGTTTACGTTGCTGAGATGACAACTTCGCAGGCTTTGTTGATGCGTCATCCTGAAACCCTGGACTTAGTCACTTTTGATTCAGATGAAAAAACCAGAAGTGCTCAGTTGTACGGCGTTGATCCAGACATTGTTGGCGCTGCAGTAAAGATGCTGGTCGATGAAGACATGGCCGATCATGTTGATTTGAACTTCGGATGCCCAGTTCCAAAAGTCACTCGTAAAGGTGGCGGTAGTGCATTGCCTTGGAAACGTGATCTGTTTTCCAGCATTGTTAATTCTGCCGTAAAGAATGCCCAAGGCAAAGTGCCAGTAACTGTAAAGATGCGAGTTGGCATTGATGCAGACCACATCACTTATTTAGATGCTGGAAAAATTGCATCTGATGCAGGGATCACTTGGGTTGCACTGCATGGCCGAACTGCAGCTCAGTATTACGGCGGCAAAGCAGACTGGACCACAATTGCCAGACTCGTTGAACACATTCCAAATACTCCAGTGCTTGGTAACGGTGACATTTGGTCAGCAGATGATGCCCAGCGCATGCTCGATGAAACTGGCGCTCGGGGAGTTGTAGTTGGTCGAGGATGTTTAGGGCGACCTTGGTTGTTTGGTCAGATTCGCGCCTCGTTTGCCGGTGAACCAGTTCCAGCTGAACCAAATGCCGGAGTGATTGTTGATTTAATGCGACGTCATGGTGACCTGCTAGTGGAAATGCATGGCGATGAGTTCCGTGGCTGCCAAGAAATGCGTAAGCACATGGCTTGGTATTTAAAGGGAGTAGTAGCTGGCAGTGAAACCCGAGGCGCACTGTCTTTGATTTCTAGCCTGAAAGAATTTGATGATTTGTTAAACACAATTAATCGAGATCAGATTTTGAATGAAGAGTTAGCCAAACTTCCACGCGGCAGAACCACGCCAGATCGTCGAGTTAACTTGCCTGATGGCTGGTTAAATTCCCAGTGCATGTCGCTAACTGAAGTTGAAACAGTTCGGGAAGCCGAACTAGCGGTCAGTGGTGGATAAATGTTAGGCACCTATACCGAATTCGATTCCCAGCGCTGGGTTAATGAACCAAACAAGAGCGTTGAGCGTACCGAGTTTGCTCGAGATCGCGCCAGAGTTATGCATAGCTCCGCACTCAGGCGCCTTGGTGTAAAAACTCAAGTCATGGAAGCTGGTCAAGAAGATTTTCCACGCACTCGTCTGACGCATTCTCTTGAAGTTGCCCAAGTTGGACGTGAACTCGGTTCGGCATTGGGATGCGACCCGGACTTAGTTGATACTGCATGTCTTTCCCATGATCTTGGTCATCCACCATTTGGTCACAATGGCGAGACTGCATTAAATGAATTAGCTAAAGACATTGGTGGCTTCGAAGGTAACGCGCAATCTTTCCGATTGCTAACTCGCTTGGAACCAAAAGCTGTTAGCCCAGCAAGCGGCCCACGTCCTGGACAAACTATTGGGCTGAATTTAACTAGAGCCTCACTTGATGCGGCATCAAAGTATCCGTGGACTAAACAACCTGGTGAAGTTAAATTCGGAGTTTACGAAGATGACGCAGATGTGTTTGCTTGGGTGCGCGAAGGTGCAATCGGAACCGCTTCATGTTTTGAAGCTCAAGTTATGGACTGGTCTGATGACGTTTCATATTGTGTACATGACATTGAAGATGCAGTTTTTGCCGGACACGTAAACATAGACATTTTGAAATCCAGCACAGGTCGCAGCGAAGTCGTTGAAGTTGCCCAAAAATGGTACGGATCAGATTTTGCAAAAGCAGAACTGGATGCTGCTTTGATTCGGGTTAGTTCACTGCCAAGCTGGCCAGCATCATTTGATGGCACCATGCGATCGCTGGGGGAACTCAAGAACTTGACAAGTACTTTGATCGGCCGCTTCTGTGTTGCAGCTCAGCAAGCTACCCAGGCTGAGTATGGCCCGCGCCCACTTACGCGTTACCAGGCATCCCTAGTGGTTCCAGACGAAGCTCGATATGAAGTCACTGCACTCAAGGCGCTGGCAGCCAGATTTGTAATGAATCGAGCTGGCGCCGATGAAATGTATTCCAGGCAGCGTCAGCAGATTCAAGATCTAGTTGAATTCCTGAATCAGGACCCAGAAGCCAATCTGGATCGATTCCACACGAATCTCTGGCTTGATGCTGGGTCATCGGACGCTAAATTCCGCGTAGTTATTGACCAGGTTGCTGCGCTCACAGACGTCAGCCTTGTGCAGTGGCACCAACGCAGCTGCACGTAACATAGGGGACGTGGCAGGAAAAATTCGCGAAGAGGACGTTACCTCAGTTCGCGAGCGAGCCCGAATCGATGAGATTGTTCGCGAAACCGTAACTCTTAAAGCCGCTGGTGGCGGTAGTTACAAAGGCCTATGTCCATTCCATGACGAGCGATCACCTTCATTTCATGTGACGCCAAGTAAAGGTTTGTATCACTGCTTTTCCTGCGGCGAAGGCGGCGACGTCATTACCTTTGTACGCAAAATCGACGCCCTCTCATTTACCGAAGCCGTTGAAAAACTCGCAGTTAAGTACGGCATCGTATTGCGCTACGAAGAAGGCAGTGGCAATTCATCTGGCCAGCAAGGTCAACGAGCTCGACTCATTGAGGCACATAAAGTCGCTGGTGCGTTTTACAAAGCTCAGCTATTAACTCCCGAAGCCCAGCACGCCCGAACTTTTTTAACTGAACGTGGTTTCGATCAAGCATCCTGGGATCTATTTGGTGTTGGCTATTCACCATCGGGCTGGGATGGTTTGCGCAATGAATTACGCAGCAAAGGTTTCACTGAAGAAGAAATGATTACCGCAGGTCTTGCAGTTTCAGGCCAGCGTGGCGCTTACGATCGGTTCCGTGATCGAGTGATGTGGCCAATTCGCGATTCAAGTGGCGACACAATTGGATTTGGCGCTCGCAAACTTACTGAAGCCGATCAAGGTCCAAAATATTTGAATACCCCAGAGACTCCGATCTATCGCAAGTCACAAGTTCTCTATGGAATTGATTTAGCGCGCAGAGAAATGGCGAAACAGCAACAAGCAGTTGTCGTCGAGGGATACACCGACGTAATGGCTTGCCACTTAGCCGGAGTCACAACTGCAGTTGCAACTTGTGGTACTGCCTTTGGCGCAGATCACGTAAAAATGCTTCGTCGCATCCTGATGGATGACGATACGAAGCACGCTGAAGTCGTATTCACATTTGATGGTGACGCAGCTGGGCGCAAAGCAGCGCTAAAGGCCTTTAGTGAAGATCAAAAGTTTGTCGCCTCAACATTTGTGGCTATTGAACCGCACGGTTTAGATCCTTGCGATTTGCGATTGAAGCATGGCGATGAGGCCGTAAAGAATTTGATTTCAACCAAGATTCCGCTCTTTGAATTCGTCATGAGATCCACCGTTGAAGAATTTGATCTGGATACCGCTGAAGGACGTGTTGCAGCCATGCGAGCAGTGGCACCAGTTCTAGCTGGCATCAAAGACAGCGCGCTTCGTCCGGAATACGTCCGCACGGTTGCTGGCTGGCTTGGCATGGATGATGCGGCAATCAGAAACGAAATGAGTGCTGCAGGTCGTAAATCAGCACCACAGCAATCACGAGCTCAAAGCACTGCTTCGTCCCAAGCGGCGCAGGTAGAACGCGAAGCCTTGAAATGTGTATTACAAACCCCACACTTAGTTGGGTCATGGTTTGAATCACTTGAAGAAAGTGTGTTCACTGTTCCAGCAGCGTCTGCGGTCTATGCCGCATGCGTGGCAGCTGGTAACCCACTGGAGTTTGATTCAGCGCAGGTTTGGATAACTAAAGTTCTCGAGCAAGCACCCGATGATGAAATCAAATCTCATGTTCGCGCTATGGCGGTAGAGCCGCTGCCAAACGATGTGCCAGATTCACGATATGTTCAGGCAGTCTTGGCCAGAATCCTTGAGATGGATGCTGGTAGGCGAGTGGCAGAAATCAAAGCAGCGCTGAGCAGAGCTGAAGATGGAACTGATGAAGTGGACCAAGCTCGATTGCTAACTGATCTGCTATCACTGGAAAGCTATCGCCGCGATATGCGTAATTTTGCAGTTGGTGACATTTAGTGGGTTGGTTTAAGCAAGCACCAGCAATGCCACCGGAGTTAGCGCAAGCAATTAGTTCTCATGGTCGCTTGCTGGACTGGGCAAATCATTCTGATGGCTTGATTGCAATTACCAAAAACTCATTGGTGGACATTTCGGGCGACCTAACAGCGGTTACCCCTTGGACAGATTCGCTCCAAGCAAAGTGGGAGCCACCACAGTTAACTGTGATATTTCAAGGTCAGTTGGACGCAAAACCTAGCGCCCGATCCTGGACTTTGGATGCCGAAAGTCAATTGCCGCGGGCAGTCCGCGACCGGGTTACCTCAGCTGTTGTAGTGGATCGGGTATTTGAGTTACCCAATGCCGGCAAGGTCAGATTCGTGGCACGCAAGGACGAAAACCGCACTTACTGGAGTGCGATTTCAGATGATCTGGCGGCTAGTCAATCTGAAATCGGCCAAGAAGAAATCGCAAAGGCCTTGGTAGAACTTCGGTCATCGTTCGGAATCTAGGGCGTTTCGCCACAGCCACTGCATTTTGTTAAGATTGTCTAGTTAATCCCCTGTAGCTCAATTGGCAGAGCACTCGACTGTTAATCGAGTGGTTATTGGTTCGAGTCCAATCGGGGGAGCGCATAAAAAAGCCGACCAGTTGTGGTCGGCTTTTTCGTTATAGAACTTAAGTTCTTACCAGCTAGCTTCAGCTCGCCACATTCCAGAAGGTCCAGGGCGATTTAAAATGGCACTTTTAGTGTCATTGAAGTTCGCAACATACTGTGCATATATTTCCGGACTTGTTGTAAAGGTGAGAATTTCATCATTCCATTTTTGACCTGGAGAGGTTATGTTTGGCGTTCCTGAAATAACAATCTGCTGGCGCTTCTGGCTTCCAGATTTTCCATACATACCGTCAATAGCTATGTATTTCTGATGTGAGTACCACCGTGAACCACTAGCATCAGCAACTGGCTCGAGCTTTGCTCGGTTATCGGCTCGATCTAAAGCGGTTACCTTCAAAGGCGTTGAGACACACATGTCAAGACTTCCACCAGATGATTTGCTCGTGTGTTTGAACCAGCAGTAGCCACCTGCTTTATTGATGGTTGGGATTGATCCCTGAAGTGAGCCATTCTTACAAACCTTGGAAGTAACCATGCGCTTTTTGCCTTCGTCATAAACGAGGCCAGGTGCGGTCAAAGGGTTGGCTTTACCGTTGGCCTTAACAGGAATTGTAGAAAGACAATCAGCTGCACCCCATGAACTTGGTTTAGCTCCATTAGGTATGAAATCTACAGCTCCGGTATTTGTGTTCAATGCCTTAATGCGTTGGTCCATATCCGTATAGATAATGTGAACATTGCAGCCACCATTACTTCCTTTGGCATTAAAGGCTTTACGCCAAAGCTCCATGGCAGGTGCATTTCGTGTGAACACGAACATGTTCACATAAATCTCAGTGCGCTTTGTCTTTCCGCCAACTTTGTAAATGCACTTAACGTCACGCAACATCTTCAATAGATCATCAGAGCCTGATTTCGGATAGACGTAGTAAGAAGTCGTCTTGCTATCGGTCTTAAGTTGACGGTAGGCCTTTGCCTTACCTGCTCCACGCGCTGCATTTGCTAAATCTGTGTAGTAATCATTCATAGAGGAGAACAAGGTCTTGTCATTTATGACCACTGAGGCATTGTTATAACCGACTCGGGCTTGTTCATATGTTGGGTTAATCGAAGAGATACCAACAACGTTCTTGGCACTTGATACTCGACTAAACACAAAAAACTTTGAATGAAGAGCCGGGTATTCACCTTCGGACTCATCTGGGAATACCAGACCCGCTGGTCTGGCAGGAGTAAGACAACCGGAGTTGCACCAACCTATCCAACTACCTGGATTCTCAGAGGCATTTGCTGTTGCCCCGGTAATGTTGCTGCCAAGTGCAGTGCGCAATGCATTTACTGCGTTGAATGAACTTGATGTGGGACGGGTGGCATGGCTGTTTACCAAAATTCTTACATTTACTCCAGCCTGGTGGGCCTGGATTAAATGGCCTACTAAGTTTTCATCAGTAAATGAGAACCAGGACATAGCGATAGTGGATCCAGCGGGTGCACAGTCGACCATTTTGATAATTCGATTTGTAATTGCAAATCTGGAATTACTCAACTTATCGTCACGCGATGACCCAGCCAAGGGATTGTTGAAAATGGTTTCAGCCTTAGGTTCCCAGCCGCCGCAGGAACGAGGACCACTTGCAACTGGAACACTCGGTGCTGCGGGTGCCGCCGGGGCAGCAGGTTCAGTGGGTGGCGTTGTTGCCGCCGGGGCAGTGACAGCTAGTGGGATGCTAATTGCGTTGGTGTCGGTGTACTCATAGCTAGTCTCGCGTGAATCTTGGTATGTGTGTGTTGCCAGAATTTCAAGAGTTGAAGTTATTGCCGCTGCAGTGGTGGAAACGGTCAATGTGTCGCCAGAGATCATTGCAGTTACACCGACTGGATTTGCCCCAATTGCATAGGTGATTTGTCCTGGCGAAGGTAGCGACATCTCTATGGGAGAAGGTGTTGCTGTTGGGGAACTGCTTGCCCTCGGTGTTGGAGTCACTGTAGGAGCGGTAGAAGGCAACACGTATGAAGCACAAGCGGTCAAAGTCGCAATTGAATAAGTTGCAGCCACACCAGTATTCAAAACTGTGATTGTGGTTGCGCTGGGGCTTGTACAAACTGGCCCATATGCTCCAGCACGCACGACATTTGCCGCAGCAGGGGATTGTCCAGTTTCAGCAACCATAGACACCAGCAAACTGGCAGCAATAATTCCTGTGACTAGGCGTCGCTTTCCACTAAACATTGCACTCCGCATTGATAAATCCACCACAAATGACTTCTTAATCGTAACTGAGGATTTTCAGTGCCAAAGCCCTGCTGTCGACAATTAGCGAGATTTAGATGAATCTTGGGTGAACCTATTGAAACGGCAGGCTTTATTTCGCGAAATCGCAACATATGATGGTGAAATGCGTCTAATTGCTTTAGCCATCACGGGCCTTTTGGCAGCTGGCTTAGTTTCAAGTGGTCCGGCAGGCGCAACAGTTCCGGTCGCCAGTGAGCCCGTTGCTTATAAGTACCGCTCTTGCAGTTATCCAAAAGGTAAGCCTGGTGAATACAAGCCCAATGCCGCATCCTGGAAAGCTCAAGGTTTTGCTGAAGTTGTTAAAGGTATAGACATTTCAGTCTGGCAGCACCCAGATAACCAACCGATTGATTTTGCTGCGCTCAAATCTGAATACGACATCTCATTCGTAGTGATTAAAGCTTCTGATGGCGGAACTCGGGGTAATGACAATGCCAAGAAGTGGTACCCAATCGATAGTGCTGCTGCGCGTGCTGAAGGTTTAGTTGTTGGCGCCTATCACTATGCCCAGCCAGGCAACATGGACAGCAACACAATCAAGGATGCAAAACTCCAAGCCCAACGCGCTGTTGAACAAGCAGAAGGCGCAAGGGTAGGCGACCTGCCGCTGAGTTTGGATGTTGAAGAGCTTCCTTGTGGCTGGACCATTCAAAGATTGGCTAAGTGGACCAGTGCATTCTTGGTAGAAGCCGAAGCACTGACAGGTCGCACTCCGATCATTTACACCAATGGCACATTCATCGCCAGGTTGCAAGATGCCGGCGCAACAGATTTGTCTCGTTACCCACTTTGGCTTGCTAAATGGGGGCCAAAGCTTGGCACTGATCCAAAAGAAACGCGGATCTGGAATAACGATTGGTTAATTTGGCAGTTCACGGCTGATGGAAAAGTAAGCGCAGTGCCATCGAGCACTACTGACTTAAACGTATTCAAAGGAACTCCAGAAGAGTTCCAAGAATTTGTCAACCGTTAAGCAAATGCTGCTTCAAGTGCAACTTCAACCATTGCCTTAAATCCAGTTTCCCGTTCTTCCGATGAAGTTTTCTCATGCGTCCGAATCATGTCGCTGACGGTGCAAATTGCAAGAGCGCGGCGACCATACTTTGCAGCAATTGTGTAAAGGCCGCTGGCTTCCATCTCAACACCAAGTACGCCGTGAGCTTCAAGTACGTCTAGGGCATTGCTGTCGTCATAGAACAAATCCATGGAAGCAATGCCACCAACGTGATAAGTCACGCCGTGCGCAGCAGCAGCATCAACTGCAGCCTTCACTAAGTCATAGTTTGCAATCGGCGCAAAATCTAAACCGCCTGTAGCGCGACGATTAGTTCCAGAGTCAGTTGATGCGGCCATGCCGATGATGACATCACGCAGCTGAGTCTTACCTAAACCACCACAGGTACCGATCCGAATTGCTGTCTGTACATCAAAATCTTTGAACAATTCCGTAACGTAAATCGAAATAGATGGAATGCCCATTCCAGTTCCTTGAACAGAAACCTGATTGCCTTTGTAGGTTCCGGTATAGCCGAACATGTTGCGTACTGAGTTGTATTGGACTGCACCTTCAAGCATGTTTTCCGCAACCCACTTGGCACGCAAGGGATCTCCGGGAAGCAGGATAGTTTCAGCAATGTCGCCTTTATTGGCACCAATATGTACAGTCATAGCCACTAATGTACTGGGCTGTTCTATTAAGGTTGCGATTAGTCCCACAATCAGGAGAACTCAGTGGCTGCCAATCAAGCAATCTTTAATGCCCAGATCAATACCCAGAATCCAGATGCCCCAACTGCATCAGCAATTGCCTGGTCCGGAGACCACATCATTGCAATCGGCAGTGATGATCAGGTACGCGAAGCCTGCGATGGCAACACTGAAACAGTTGACGCTCACGGCAAAGCGATTACACCTGGAATCGTTGATGGGCACCAACATTTATTTCATGGCGCGGAGTTTGCTCAAGGTCTTGATTTAGATCGCATCTCAAACCTTTCCGATCTTCGCGCAGCAATTGCAGCAGAGCGTAAGCGCATTGGTCCTGGTAGGTGGTTAATGGGATTTGCACTTGAGTACTCCGCAATTGGCGGTTCATACCATCACAGTTTGTTAGATGACGCAGCCGGCGATGGCCCAATGTTTTTATACACCCTTGATGTTCACACCGGCATGGTTAATGCCGAAGCAATGCGGATCGCAAACTTAACTGGCCCAATGCAAGTGGCGGACAACTCGGTAGTTGTTGTTGATGAGCATGACAAACCAACCGGTGAACTTCTTGAAATGGCAGCCATGCAAGTTGTGCTAAAGCATGCGCCGACCGCAACAAGATCCGACCGCATGAATTGGTACGCCGAAGCAATCCGTCGCCAGAACGCGCTCGGCATAACTGAAATTCATTTAATGGATGGCAACCTCGAAACCGTCGAGATCATGCGTGAGCTAGAAGAGCAAGCAAACCTGAAACTTCGAATTTTGCTTCATCATTTTGTGTATCCATACACATCAATCGAAGAAGTCGAAGCCATGATGCAAACCCATAATCAAAAGGGAATGCGCTGGCAGGCCGATGGTGTGAAATTCATGCTTGATGGTGTTATTGATACCGGAACCGCATGGCTTGAACATCCTGACTCGCAGGGCGCAGGCACTGAACCGATGTGGCCAGAGCTTTCGCTTTATCACCAGCGCGCTCGGCAATTTCATGATGCAGGTTTCCGCATCGCAACCCATGCAATTGGTGACCGCGCAGTTCGGGAAGTGCTTGATGTTTATGAAGGTTTGCCAGGTGGCTCAAATGGTCGCCATCGCATTGAACACATCGAAACTTCTCCTGACAACACCATCGCAAGATTCAAGCCGCTGAAAGTAACCGCTTCGATGCAGCCAGTTCATGTGCGCTGGATTGAATATGACTTAAGTGATCCTTGGTCCCAGCGTTTGGACACAACTCAGTGCAATCATGCTTGGCGATCCGGCGACATCATGAGCACAGGTGCCCTTGTCGTGCTGGGATCAGATTGGCCAGTTGCGCCGTTTGATCCACGCATGGGAATGTTTGCCGCCCAAATGCGCCGTGCCCACGATGTTTCCTACGAAGGCCAAATCGGAACGACTCGAGCTTTGACGGGCGCTGAGACGTTAACTGGCTACACCCGCAATGCCGCAATTGCAGTTGGCGCAGATAACGAACGCGGCATGCTCGCACCGGGCATGAAAGCTGATTTAGTTATGTGGCAAGAAGATCCGTCAAAGGTGAAGCCAAACGACGTGATTGACTTACCGGTCTTACGCACCGTTGTTGGGGGAGAAACCGTTTTTCAGGTTTGAGCGAAAGTCTGCAACTGACATTTCGAAGATTTCCTCTGGGCCATCTTCTTCATCTATTTGCTGACCAACGTGAGTAAAGCCAAGTGAGTTGATAATTGCCATGGATGGTGCATTGGTCGCGCTGACTGTGTAGCGAAGTGTTTCAACGCCAGGCTGATCCATTACCCAGGTCCACATACCAAGCAAAGCCTCTTTGCCGAAATCTTGATTTCGACAAGGCTCGCAAATTCCAAAACCAATTTCAATCATGCCGACTTCATCAGGTGGGGCATGAAAACTAATTGACCCAACTACTTCTTTGGTTTCCCGCAGAACTATCCAGCGAATAAACCAAAAATTGGTATTGGGATCTACTTTAACTTGTGGCACTCGCCAACGCAGGGGACCGGAATGCTCGTGAGTTAGTTCCTTGTGAGGATTTGTGAAATCACGATCAGAAAGTAATGAAGGATTATCTGGATCTTCATGCAGCATGATTAATTCTGGAATCGGAATTAAATGCAGATCCAAGCGCTGAGTTTGAATCAATTCAGGTGACTTAGGCATCTAACGTTTTTACAATTCGAATCCAGACCAAATATGCGCCAGTTAACAGACAAGCCCCAGCTAGTTCTAGT
>Ga0315909_10006686_pt1 | contig 12981 bp, 17 predicted proteins | sample LakEriMetagenome_11_FD_203527 | JGI IMG/M metagenome (GOLD analysis project Ga0315909, IMG submission 203527) | Freshwater fungal communities from buoy surface, Lake Erie, Ohio, United States - Buoy 2 MA125 | ecosystem: Environmental > Aquatic > Freshwater > Lake | place: USA: Lake Erie, Ohio...
AGGATGCGGTTTTGACCGAGAGCGTTGTGCCGCTCTTTTGCAAACCATCCCCAGCGTCAGCCACGCCTGCACTCGAGAACTGTGTGAACGTCAGAGCAGTCGTTCCGATCACGATTGCTCCCGACGTTGAGAGCACCCAACCCGTTGAACCGTTGGTGCTCCCCTGCTCAATGAAGACAAATGAACCAGCACTCAACTCAGTGCCGCTGTCAGCATCCGTGCGGCGAGTGAGGATGAAAGGAGACTCGGAACTGCCGACTGCGGTGACTTGGTAAAGCCCGTTTTGCAGTGCGCTCGCTTGGTTTTTCACGAGCACCGACTCACCCACGGCCATGTTGTGACCGTCGATGGACAATGCGACGTTGTTGTTCGAGGTCAGCGTGGCACCGACACCGCTTGAACCATTGTTGTATGCCACCGAAGGCAGTGCCTCGGTCGTTGCGACGTGCGCGGACGCTTTGATATCCAGCCCCTGAGCGACGTCATCGACGTACTTTTTGTTCGCGAGATGCGCATCGGCAGTCGGCACTCCGGTTGTCGAGATCAGTCCCGCTCCGAGCGTCAGGTTCTTCGACGCGTCAACCACCAGAGCCTTGCTTGCGCTCGCGGTGCCAGCCGTCACACCTGCGACGGTGTTCAGTTCGGCAGTCGTTGCCGTCACTCCGTCGAGCTTGTTCAACTCGGCGGCGTCAGCGGTCACCTGCGTCCCTGCGATCTGGATTTGACCCGTGATGTTTAGCGTTCCCGAGACGGTCTTTGTTCCTTGGATCGTTTGGTTCCGGTTGGCCGTGGTGACCATCCCTTCGGCAGTGGCAGTGCCCTCGCCGCCGACCGGAACGATGTCCCCGTTCGACTTTTTGATGAGCAACTGGTTATCGAACTCTTGGAAGAGTAGCTCACCAGTTGCGAGCGTGATACCTGACACACCCGTTGAGGTCGTGCGGCGTTTAAGTTGGATCGTGTTCGGCATAATCTCTTGCTGTTATTAAACTTGGCCACCGTCAACGCCAACCCCTAGAGCGGAAAGCGTTGTGTAAGTTGTCACGCCAGCGACGACGCCGACGATGTTCCCGTCAACGCCTGTTCCAGCGATCGCGGCTCCGGCACCAATGTTGGATCGGGCCTGAGTTTGCTGGGGTGCTGTGAGAGATTGAGCGGTGAACAGCACGACTGAACTGGCGATGTTCGATGAGTCGAAAAAAGGGAGCGAAACAGGTTGAGATGCTCGGCGGTTTGTGTTCTCAACCTTCCACCGGAGAGCGCGGGTGGTCGTAAGGTTGCCAGAGTAGGCCCACGCAATCTCCGCTTGCAGCACCACTGACGGAAGGTCTGTCACTGTCTCGTCTCCACCAGCGACTAGGACGGTCACACCGTAGCCAGAGGACCGGCAGTGCGGTGCCTGACGTTGTCCAAATGTGGACGCGGCCACGGTCACGATGTCAGCGGATGAGGAAGCGACGAAGGCCAAGTCCGCATCGAGAGCGGTCGCAATCTTCGCGGCCATCGCTGACGCATTCTCGGTTCCGAGTGTGGTAACCTTGATGAGACGGCCATCAGCGGGTGCCTCTGGTCCCGTCGAGGATGCCGTGCCCATCCAAACCCGCACCGGACCGACCGAGTCAGCGAGATCAAAGTAAACTTCGTTCGCCGTGGTGGCTGTCGTCTGGATGGCCACGACCTCAGCCGAGTCGTAGGGGTCGATGCCAAGCAGTCTGTCAATCCCACCTGAGGCCGTGTTAAGCGTCGCTCGGTAGTCAACGGTTGAGCCCGTCACCGTGCGGGTCCAGCTGGCAAACGAGAGGAGAGGGTTTGCGTCGAAAAGGCCCTTCGGTTTGACGCTTAACCTCAGGCCCGTGGATGAGCCCATGTCGACCGTCGAGGTGCTCGAGATGGTGTTGCGAAACTCGATTGCCGTCGGAATCACGTCTCCATTGCGGAGCAACACCTCTTGATCGTCCGAGCGGCGGAGACCGCCAACGTAGACGAGACCAGAGTCGAGAGCGACGGTGAGCGTGAGCATTCAATGATGCGGTCGTCATCAACTGTCATGCACCGTAGAGACCGATGGTTTGGTGACCTCCCGTCTGCTGCGAAACGGTGAAAGTCCCGTCCTCCTCTTGGACGATGTAAGCGAGCACGATTTTGTAGTTGATGGCTCCCCCGACCTCACCGGCCACGAGCAGTGCGCCAGTGTCCTCGATTGCTAACGAGGGATTCGAGATGCCCGTGGATGCCGTCGAGGAGAAGTTGCCGACCACGTTCAGCACCACGCGCTTGCTGTCAGAGGCCGTCCCAACTTGCTCCTCGGGGTAAGTCATGACGCTCTGTCCGTTGACCGTCCCCCAACGAACGAACACTTTGTAGGTCGGGCTCGGAGAGCCGGGATTGTCGGCGCGAACGGTCACCTTGAATGGGAAGTTCGTCGTCGCCGATGGTGCTGCCGTCTGCGTTGTCCGACGGTTCTTGAGCGAGACCAGCTGGCCACGCGGGGTGACGGTGGCGGTGATGTCGGGAGTCGATTGGATGGCCAACCGAGGCAGGTAATCGATGATGGCGTTTATGGCGGCGGCCAACTGGCCACCGCTTTTGAGGCGTGGGATCACAGGCATGATGGGATTTCTCGCAGGTCGTTGGTTACTGTTTGGCCTCGGAAGCTGACTGTGTTTCCGCTGCCTCCGAATCCCGCGCCCAAAAGCGGAATCATAAAAGCGGATTGGCGCTGGTAGTTGTTGCGGAGTGGGTGCGCCTCATCACTCCCCGGGTATTGGCTGTCCGGGATGTAGCCGTTCTCGTCGCGGTTCCGAAGCATGAATCCAAACTCTTCGACGGGTTTATAAAACGTCTCCTCAGGATCGCAACTTGGAACCGCAACCCGCGCCTGAAGCTCAACCTCGGCGTGCCATCTCGGGTATGGTTGATCGTTGAGGAAGTCCTTTCCGCCCGTGATTTCGGTTTCCTCAGGCATCGCTACCATGTCGCTCCCGAATCCGTCGAGGACGTAGCCGCTCGTTGAGCCTGTCGTGCCCGTCTGATGGATGAACCCCACCAGCACGTCGACCTCATACTCTTTCACAAACTCGGTCGGATACCACGGGTTGTCCTGCTCGCCCGGCTCGAGCGGGATTTTACGGTCTCCACTCTGGACGACATCATCGGCGGAGATGCGAGAGGCCGGTTCGTTCCACACGTCCACCAGCTTAACCGGAAAGAACCAGTTTTGCCCTCCGAAGTAAATGCCGGGAAACCCTGTGAACTGGTCAAACGAGGTCTGTCTGATGCCGAAACTGACATCCTCGGTATGGATGAGGTAAATCGAATTGAGGATGGCATACGTTTCGGGATTCAAGTTCTCGGGATCATAATCCACGGCGGCGTTTCGCATTGCAGTTGCTCGCAGCATCACGGTGGCGACGATGCGCTTGGATCCTCCGGTCAAAGCGAACCCCCGATACTGCCGGTCCCCGATCTGGATGAGTGGACCCACGAGTCCGTAAGGCCACGGTGTGACGAAATACCGAGTGGATCCCTCACTCAGAAACGGCTGATACCGTGGGCCCTGCGGCTGTCCTTCGGTGATTGTCCTCGGTGGGGCGACAGTGAGAAACGTGCCCCTCGGTGTTTCGTTGGCGGTGAAGTCTTTGGTCTTTTGCACCTGCAATCTCACCAACTCACGACGGATGGCCGAGAGCGTGCGCCCGATAGGACCCGGTGTTGTGACCGTCGGAATCATCCGTAAATCAGTGAGGACCATCCAGCCCCTGTATACTGCCCGTAGTTCGCGGAAGCATTGCGATACATGAGGGTGATCTTCCACCGATCTCCAAACGGCTCCGCGGTTGCCCCAGCGAGGAGCCACGATTGAGTGCTGCCCCATATTTCAACAGGTGGGAATGAGATTTTCCCGATGTCGTTCACCAGTAATGCAAACGCTCCCCAGATGTCAAAGTAGGTCACCTTAAGGGTGCAACCGTTTCCAGCGATGTAGTTTGAGACGCCGACCAATCCCGGCTTCTTGAACTCAACGAATCGCTTGGTCGACTCGGTGTCGTTCGAGGCGACCCATAAAGCGTTCGTTTCGTTCGGATTCTCGGGTGTTCCCGCGAGGTCTTGAAATCGTGGGTTGGCGGTGATCGGCTCGGTCCCGCTGTTGGCGTCAATGCTCAACCGTTTCTTGGAGGCTGACGCATAAGCGTAGATGCTGCGTTGCTCGAGCATCGTGGTCTGTGACGCCTCGTCGAATGTCATCGATCGCGAGATGATGCTTCGCTGCGTGTCTGCGCCCATGTCTGGTAAACCAGTTGGGCTGAGGATAGTGTTGATTTGGTTATCCTTAAATATGTGGACCGAGGTCTGGATGACGTTTCCCCACTCGTCAGTGTCAAACGAGTGCGAGGTTTTGACGGCGGTTTCGCCTTTGAAGATTCGGGACATTTTAAGTGTAGATGTCCGACGACCATGCTGGTGCGCCGAGGAGTTGAGCGGTGATTTTCCATGAGGCCCCGTTTTGCTCCTGCGCCACCGAAGTCCCGAGAAGTGAGAGGCCGTTGAACATCGAGAAGTTTGGAATCGGCGGAAGCGTGTAGACCTGCCCCGGCACTGTTGCGTCGTCAGCGTTGGCGGCCATCCACGTCAGGTTGAACGTCCACTGCGGCGCGAGGTAGGTGGTGATCCCAGCCAACTCAAAGTCGTCGCGGAACTGGACGAACCGTTTCGCTCCGTCGTAGTCCTCCCATATTGCGTTGCTCGTGTTCGGCGTCTCGGCATCTCCTGCCCACGTCGTGAAGTCTGGATGCGCGGTGATGGGTTCGTTTGAGATTGTCCCCTCGACGGTGACGAAGTTCTTGGTGAACGCGGCACCTCTGTAAGTTCCCTCCGAGGTTCCGAGGCTGTCACTCAGCATCTCGACGTTTTCCTTCGACCCGACGAATGCCAGCTGGACCGACCCGAGGGTCTTCGTTGCTGGCCACTCGAATGGTTCGGTGTTGGGCCCTGTGCGTGCGTAGCGGGTGCGGAAAACGACCTCGATTGCGCCTTGCTCGTCGACCTGTGCGGAGATGGGGAACTCGGTGTTGAGGCTCATACCACAGCCACGTTGAGAGACCCTTGTTTCGAGATCGCGCTGACCACGTTGTCGAGCTTTCCAGTGACCGCTTGCTGCCAAATCTGGATCGAGCGGATGACAGGATCCGTTTTGTCACCCCCGGGAATGGGGAGCGGGAACGGCTCAGCAACGATGTCGGTGGCCTGTTTGAGGTTCTCACGCTGAATCCTAAAGAACTCCTCGGCGGGTGGCCCTTGAACTGGAATCTTGGCAATCTCCTCGCGTTTCTTTGCGGCGAGAAATGCCGGTGACGCTGCGAATCCTCCACCCAAATCTCCAGCCCCTCGAAGTCCGGGTGCTCTACCTTCAATCCCGATCATCTCGCCCCGAGGCGCGAGGTTCATCATCCGTCGGCCACCTCCGATTTTCTCGAGCGAGGTGAAGAAGTCTCCGGTCTTGGTCGCCTTGCTCTTTTTCTCCTCGGCCTGAGCGGTCTTGGCGGTCAACTCAGTTTGATTTTTTAGGGTGCTCGACTGCTCGCGTATGGCTGTCGCGTTGCGAAGCGCAGCCTCGGTTAGTTTGGCCAGCTCGGTTTTCAGTCGCTCGTTCTGGACTTGAAGCTTCTCGGTCGCTGCTGTTTGGCGAGTGAATCCCCGCTCGAATGCGGCGATGAGACCTTGCCCCGGTGTACCCTCGGCATAGGCATCGGCATTACTCGGCGGCACAATCACACCGTTGGAGAGTGACTCTTTGGTGTTGTAGGTGATGCGCTTCCCGTTCGCGAATGTCTCACGCACCTCGCCCGGGCTAAGCGGTGTCGGGTAGCCGGCGGCCTGCGCCGCGAGCATCTCGCCGGCCTGCGCCGAAGTGACACCACCGGATGCAAATCCAATCGGCCCTTCTAGACCGAGGCCACCCATCCGCATTCCTCGCCCCGTCGTCTCGTTGCGGGTCGGAGATATGAAACTTGGCAATGCAATGTCAGCGAGCCCCGCCACTGCGAAACCGATTTGCTGCTTGAGGTAGGACGCGAACGCATCGACTGCGCGAATGAATGCCTGCCCAAGTGGAGACTCGAGAGCGGCACCGATGGCTGGTCCAGCGTTGACAATCCGATTGATGAACGAGTCGGCCACTGGAGCGAGAGCCCCGATGAGGTCAGCCCCAGAAAACACCTCCGTGATACCCTCCAAAGCCCGAATGCCGAATGCTTGCACTTCCGCAAATGCAAGTTTCCCCGAGACCGTCAGGATGTCCCAGAGCGTGCCGTTCTGGATGGCCCCCTCGATGATTTGAAACGCTCGAACTGCTGTGTCCACGGCCCGTCCAAATCCTGCGCTGAAGTCGTTTGAAAACTGTAGAGCCTTCTTCGTCGCGGTTGAGAAGATGTTTCCGAGAGCGGTTCCGATCGGCGCGAACTTGCCGACGAGGTTTTGAGCGAACTCGATGAGCGGTTTCAGCCCTTCTGACGCGGCGAGGCCGAGGTTCCGCTTCACTTCTTCGACGTTGTCTTTGAGCGTCGAGATGAGCCCGTTTAGCGTCTGGCCTTGGTTTGCTGCGGCCCCCGAGAAAAGGCCTGTCGTGGTCATTGCTTGCAGTGCGTTGACCATGTCCTGCGCTGAAATCTTGCTTTTCGTCAGTGCCTCTTGGAGTCCCGCATCACTGAGATTGAGAGCCTTTTTCAACTCTTCCCCGATGGGGATTCCTCGCTCGAGGAACTGAAGGAAAGTCTCGGTCTGCATCTTACCGACCGAGAGCGTCTTCACGTATGGCTGGAGAATCTCCGACATCGGCTTTTTCGTCGCGGCGGCGATGTCCCCAATCACTCGGATGGACTCCTTCAGTTGCTCGGCTGGTACGTTTGCGGCGGCCAGAGATGCGCCAGCGTTGGCCACCTCACTCAACTGGAAGGACGTTGTTGCGGCGTATTTTGCCAACTCGGACACGGCCCCCTGTGCTGTCTCAGCGGACTTATAAAATGTGGTGAACTGAGCCACCACGGCCTCGAACTCTCCAGCCACCGAGATGCTCTCGGCGAACGTCTGACCGAGTGCGCGGAATGCACTCCCGACGGCACCAATGCCAGCTTGCAATCCCGCGAACAGAGCTTGCCCACCGGCGACGGAAGCGACGGAAGCGGCGAAGGATCGGAGTTGAGACCCTGCTTGTGTGAGCCCCTGCCTGAAGTTGCTCGTGTCTGCGCCGATGCGGATTGTTGCGGTACTCATATTGCGATCCCAAGTTTTCGATACAGGTACTCGGCCATGTCAGCGGCCACTGCTCCCAACGCCTTTTCGACGTAGCCTTTCCGGTCCACGAACGAACTGATTCCGGGACGCTTGTTTTGAATCTCAAGGTACGTCTCAAGGAGCCCGTCAAACTTCCGAACGACTGCGGCGGGGTGCTTTGACTCGATGGTGTCAAACTTGGCTCCTTTGACTAGCCAGCCCCACGCCCCTGCTCGACCAGCTGCGTCTTGTCGTTGTTTGATCTCGAGGCCCCAGCGGTCCTGCTGCACGGTGCGTTGGAGTTGTGCGGCAGCCATCATCATTTTGAAAACGGCCAGTTCTCCACGCTTGCCTTTCTTGCCGAGGTTCTTTCTCTGCTTTTCGAGTTCGGATTGGAGTTTCGAGCGGCGAGCACCAACGCGGTCGATGATGCGTTTGGAGATCCTCAGGTTCCCGTCCTTCTTTCGTCTGTCGATGGCTTGCAGCGTCTCGGGCCGAGTGTCCATGTGGAACTTGCCAGCGCGAAGAACGACATCGCGAAACTTCCTACCGACGATGCTCTTGACCTCTTTCCGCGAGTTCTCGAGGTAGATCCCGAGCACGCGGTTGAAGTTCGTCAGGTCCATTGAGAGTGTTAGTTTCATGCCTCACAAAGGCGTGGGTCATCCACTATCGGACGAATGCGGTGGCCCTGAGCCTCAAGCGAGGCCCCGAACAACGCGTTTGCATCTTGCATCGACAGGGCAAGGATTTCGCTCGGAGTCCATCCGTAAGCACTCGCGAAGTGGTGGATGTACTTAGCAACCATCCCTGCCCGACTCAGTTTCCCGGTGCAGCCTCGGACCCTTCGATGACGACTTGTGATCCCGTGGCCTGCTCGATCATTTCGCGGATCTGACGTGCGATGTCAGCCAAGTCGGCGAGCGGGATGGATGGAAGGTTGAGCGACTCTTTTAGGATCCGTGCCTTGTCCCCTGCGAGATAAGCGGCGGTTGCCTCTGCGACCTTTTCCTGCGGCGCGCTGTGAAGATAAATGAACCCGAGGACGTCAGCCATGCGGGTGCTCGGTGCGGTGAGGAGTTCGTTCCCGGTCAACTCCATGAGCGCAAAAGTTTGAAGCGTGAGTGGTCGGCATGGGATTCCGGCCACGGTGGCGGCAGCGTTGGACGTGCCCGTGATGAGGTGTTGGATGTCAGTCAGCATGGTTATGGTTAGGCGAAATGTTTGAAGGTTTTGAGCGCGTCTTGGAGCGTCTCAGTGGGAGCGTAAAGGATTCCTCGGCGGAGCTTTTGGCGGGTCAGTTCGTGGGTGGCGTTGACGAACGAGGCGAGCGTGGTGGCGTTCTCACAGATGGCCACGCCGATGTAAGACTGCTCAGGGTTTGCGGCCTTTCGCACGCGATTGATTTCGTCTCGCACCTCGAGACACGCGTGAATGATTTGAAGTTCGGCGAGGATCCGGAAGTCGAGATTCTCGGGTCTCTTGCCTTTGGTGAGAGCGAAGTATGCGCTCGCGATCGCATCGGCCTTGATTGCAATTTGAGGTTCTCCACCGAATCCCTTCCATGTTCCAGCGACCTCGAAATGGAATGTTGTTCGAACTTCTGCTTCTCCGTTTGGAAGTGTCCTGCGCTCAACAGTGACAGGGTTCTCGGCGTGCGGAGGGATCCCGATGGTAGCTAGTGCGACAGCCAATCGCTGGTTTCCGGTAGTGTAAAACGAGGTGATCATGACAAGGTGAGAATCCGGTTTTGAAAGGAGACGCGGTTTTGGCCCACCGCTTCCGGAAACTCCTCAGGGCTGATGGATTATGAAATGCCGTCGTAAGCGACCGCCTGCACGTTCGATTTGGTGAGGTCTTCCGATGATTCGACGACCTCGGAAGAGGTCACGAATACCGCACCGGTGACGAAGCCTGAGATGAGACTCGGGAGCGTTGCGGTGTCTCCCACGTTTGGCGAGGTCGCTTCGTAGGTTTCAAAGTTCACTTCGTCCTTCACGGCGAAGTAAACGACGGCCCCGAATCCCCCGTTTCCGTCAGGGATTTCCTTTTTGGATGAGGTCTTGTTGACGGTTGCGGTGGTGAGGAGCGTCGCGGATGACCCTCCGGTGCCGAATGTTACCGCTGTACCTTTGATGATTTCAGCCATGATTTTGAGTTGGTTGAGGTTAGGTCAAGCCAGCGTAGAGGGTCTTCGACACCGTGAGCTTCGCCACATCCTCGGCGGAGAACGAACGGTTGATTGAGTCGATGAATGTGTTCGACCCTGCCGCACTTCCGATGGTTCCGCTGAACGTTCCGCTGATGTAGCCATCAACCGTGATTTCCGTTTTGAGGTTGTAGAGCGCGACGCTCTGCACGTCCCCGTTAGGCCCGATGATTTCTTTGGATGCGGAGGATTTTTTGGCGTTGTACTGCGTCACGAGCATCCCCGTCTGGGTTTGCAGCGTTCCGAGTGTGCCATAGTCCTCTCCGTTATCGTGGATTGTTGCCATGTCGTTATTGTTGAGAGAGTTGATAAGCCCAGAGCTTGAAAGCGAATGTGTCCAACTGGACTTCCTCGGCAAATGTTGTGTTCTGCGTTCCGAGGACGAACCCGAGCACCTTGGCCGAGCCGAAAGAGAACTGGTCAAAGTCTCCATCAGCCACGGGGTTGAGCATGGCGGCCAGCACGTTCTGCTTGATTTGACCGGCCTCGTCAGCGGTGTAAGCGGAGCGGTTGATTCGGAGGATGGCTTGACCGTCGAGAATGAAGACTCGTGAGCCAGCGACGAGTTCACGGTTGATCTCAACGCCGACGAAAAAGGATGCGGTTTCGCGTAGCTCGTCAGTGTCGGCACCGAGCACCTGTAACGTCGCGAGGTCGTCATCCGCTTTGACAGCGGCGACGACTCCCCCAGCGACGTCGGCGAGAAAATTGGTGCTCATGAATCCTGTTTCACTTCGAACTCGAGGATGGGGTTTTCTGGAAGGCTCTTCACGTTGACGACGCGGTACTTCATGCCGTCGATGGTGAACTGGTTCCTCCGTGGCTCCCCACCCTTACCGAACTCATCAAATGACACCCGAGAAATGCGGATGGTGAGGTTGCCCTCGTTGTTGACTCCGGTCTCCTCCGGAATCGTGTAGTACTCAGAATTTGAGACGACAGCCTGCACGCTCTCCCCGTTGAGCAACACCGTCGCACCCATCGTGGATGCGGCGTGGTTGAATGCTCGGAGCAAAGCGCTGGAGAAAGCCAGTTTCATGCGTAAGCGATGAACTCGAGACCTTTGCCTTTGATCTGAGGAAGGAGACCACGCTCGTCGTAGATCCCCGCGCCTTTCGGGACGAGCGGAGCGGCGGTGATGGGAGGTGGGTTGATTGCCTTGGGACCGGATGAAAAAGAGACCTTTGCCAATACTGCTAGGCCCCCCGGGGTGTCGAGTCCGGTGTAGCGTTGAACTTGTGAAATCGGTGGAACCATACGAAAAAAGGGGAACGGGGTTCTCCCGTTCCCCCTTTGGAATACAATGCCTTAGGCAATCGTGAGCAACTCCCCAGCGGTCGAATCAACGACCTTTTCTGAGGTGTGCTGACGCACGCGGACAACGCCAGAGCGGCGTGCTTCGTCGCGGTACGTTTCGACCACGAACAGGTCGGAAGCGTCTCCGGTCCATGTCAGCGTGCGGCCTGCGCCACCTGCAACGAAGTCACCGGATTGGACGTTCCCGATCCATGCGCGATTGGACCCCCAGATGAACGAGCCCGAAGCGGACTGCCCTTTCTTAGACGAGTCGTAGGCGGCCGAGGCGACCAGCACCTTATCGATGCCGATGTTGGCAGCGATCAGCGCGGCGTCCACGTTGCGGAGGTCTCCGGTCCCGACGGACCCGAAGATGTAGCTCTGCATCTTCGCGTTCTTGCGGAGCGCGTTGTACACGTCGAGGTTGACCACGAGGGTGTTCGCATCCACGCCCTTCTTGCGAAGGCGGGAGATGGCGTCTTGCAAGTCACTCACGGGGTCTGCTGCGGAGTTGCTCCACACCGTTCCCACGGTCGTGTTGTTGAAGTTCGACGTGTTGAAGATCGCGGCAGCAACACGGGTCTCGTGAGCCAGCTTGATGTTGCGGAGCAACAACTTCGCGATGGTCGCCTCAGTGTCCAGGAACCGAGAGATGTCGGCTTGGCTGGAGTCGTCGATCAACTCTTCCAACCCGCGATCTTCGCAGAGGTAGGTGTCGGACGTGAAAGCGCGGCTGATGCGGCTGTAGGAGCCGTCAGCGTTGCGCTTTGCTGCGTCTGCGTCGACCCGCATCAGATGGCCCGTTGCGGTGTCGATTTTGAGGTATTGTCCAGCCTTCGTAGCCACCGAGAGCGGAGGCATCACGAGACCGCCGATAAGACCGGAATCGGCCCCACCTGATTGAATGACAGCCTGTTGGATGTCACCGCGTAGTACTGCGCCTGTGTTTGCGTACATTGTCTAAGTCCTTTCGAATTAAGAGTGAGCGTGAACCCCGAGTGCGACCTCGATCACATCCCCGTCAGCGGTTGCCGCTTCGAGAGCGATTCCGATCGGGTTGTTGCTCGACGTTGCCGTGGCGAGGATTTTGCCAGAGGCGGCAGGATAAACTGCTGCACCAGCGCTTATTGCTCCACCGGCCTTCATCTCGAAGGTTCCGGAAGCGGAGTTGAGTTTGACCGTCACGATGCCGCTTGCTGCTGCGTCAGCGAGAGCCACGCCGAGAGCGGTTCCGTTTGGTGCGCCAGCTGCGACAGCTAGCCCAGAGGAGAGTGCAACGCGCTGACCGACCGAGAGAGCCCCTGCTCCCACGGCGAACGCTTTGAACCCGGAGTCGTTTTGTGCCATGTGTGTTTTTCTTTAGGGTTTGAGGATTCCCTTAGCGATCAGGTGGTTCCTGTACGCTTCGGGGTTTTTCCGGAGTTCGGAAAAGTCGGTAGGCTGGTCAGCCTTTGCTTCGGTCGCCACACCGGGTGCGACGGGTGTGCCGAAGGATTTGATGAGAGCGGCGAGTGCTTCAAACTTGGTTTCCACGGCGCCGAGAATCTTCTCCTCGACTGCCTCGAAAGCAGCACCGGCGACCTCTTCGGCCTTTGCGCTCATCGCTGCTTCCTCGGGCATTGGCTTGCCCATCTCTGCTTCAGGTGCCTCGGTCGTTTCTTCGGTGAGGAGTGCGGTCAGCATCCCCTTGATCTCCGAGATCGATGCTTCGACCGTGGCGAGGCGTTCCTCGACGGTCGGCGCGGGTGCCTCGGCCATTGCTTCGGGTTTTGGTTCTTCCTTCATTGGAGTCTCACTTGTTTGTGCGTCATCAACTGGTGCCTCGAAAAGGCCGTCCGGATTGGCTGCTGGCTCGTCAACCAAGTCCACCGAACGAAGGCGCGTGCAACGTGCGTAGGCGGCCCCGTTGACGTCCTGAGGCTTGCCTTCGAACGAGATGGAAAGCCCGAATGATTCAGGGGTTTTGGTGGCCAACTCGAGGATGAAATCTCGACGCGGCGAGGTCTGGAACAGTTGCAGGTCCGCGAGCACCTTCTCGTCCTCCACGCGGAAGTTGACCAGTCTCCCAACGATCTCCTCAACGCCTGACTCGTGGCCGACCTTGACCTTGATCCCACTCCTTGCCGCATTGCCGCATTTGACGACCTGCGAAAGGGTTGTCTCGTCGATGAGGAGCCCGTGCCCCTTGGCCACCCCGAGAGTGATGA
>Ga0315909_10006687_pt1 | contig 12981 bp, 10 predicted proteins | sample LakEriMetagenome_11_FD_203527 | JGI IMG/M metagenome (GOLD analysis project Ga0315909, IMG submission 203527) | Freshwater fungal communities from buoy surface, Lake Erie, Ohio, United States - Buoy 2 MA125 | ecosystem: Environmental > Aquatic > Freshwater > Lake | place: USA: Lake Erie, Ohio...
TAAAGTATTTTGTGCCGGATTTGGATACATCCTTATGCCAAAGTTATTGTTTGCCTTTTCAATGCCTATGGTATGGGAGCCAAAGTTATCTATACAAAAATAAAGGGGAGTATTAATACCAAATTGGCCGGTATCTGAAGAGTAAAAATTGAAACTAAAACTGTCTACTGCACCAAAGGCATTTAAGTCTACAAATTTCCAAGTATTTAAGATATAATCATTGGCATTATCGCTAAATCTAAAATCAGCTAAATAAACATCTAGGCTTGTATCGGCTCGGTTTCCATTATTTTTCCATGCATTGATGCTTACTTTAAAAAAGTCTGGATCATTGCCACTTGTGCCTCCAAATTTTTTGGTAAATGCGCTGCCTTCTTTCATATCGTAGTAGGCATACGTTCCATTAGTAATAAAAAAACCGTTTACTGGTTTGCCTTTGGCATCTCCTTCTACTAAAATGTTTCCTTTTCCGTAAAATACGCCATAATTGGTAGAGTTAAATCCGCCACCTGTAATGGCACTGTATTGGTTCATAAAACCTTTGGTGCTATCATCCTTCATGTTTGAAACGGAGAAGCCACTCCAAAAGCCGCCAAATGAAGAATCGTAGCTATTTCTAAAATAGAAATCACCGCTTTTTGTGCCGCCGGCAAAATCGCTTCCATTGTAAAATGAGTTGGGTGCCAAGCTTATGTTTTCAAAGCCGGCAACTGTTTGTGCTTTGCCTACTTTGCTTAGTAGTAAGAAGAGAAGTACTCCTGTAAATTGTAATAGTTTTTTCATGTTGTTTAATGTTTAAAGTTTTAGATTTAGACTTAGTTGATAATTTACCAATGGCATAGGTTGGTTCACCATTATTTGGTAAGAAGTATTAAAGAGGTTATTTATCAATATTTGGGTTTGCCAATGCTTGCCGAACCAAGTCCATTTTTTGCTCACATTTAATCCATGCAGGCTATATGGCATGAGCCAATTGCTATGGTCTGAACTTACAAAGCGCGTTCCTATATAATTATAGATGTACTGAAAGGCATAAGTCCCTCGCATATATTGGATTTGCATTTGGTGTTTAATGCGAGGTGTGTATATGAGTTGTTTGTTTAGAGAGGCGTCGTTCATTAGCACAGATGCTTGGTTAGTGGTTTGGGTATAATCATGCATGCCACTGAATATGATTTCACTTTTCTTTCTATTTCTGAGTCTTACCTGCCAAGATAATTCAATTCCTCTGCTCCAAACTTTGTACACATTCATGGGTGTGCTTAAGTTACCACCTGCGGGCACCCAAATAATCCAATTATGAATGTGTTTGTTGAAATAGGTAATATTTCCGCTAACAAGCGCACTTTTACCCGTATAGCCTCCTTTAAAGTTTCTGAAGTTTTTAGATTCAAAGCCGTGTATACTGATCTCTTGATTCCACCCAAATTCTGGCTGAAGGTTTGGGTTACCCATATTGGGCCAATATAAATCATTGAAGGTAGGTAGTCGGTAATTGCGCGATACATTTCCATCTACATAAAAGTTTGGAGATAGTTTATAACTTATTCCATAAGATGGCATGATTGGTATCTCTTTACCATCTACCCATTCTTGGCGCACCGAAATTTGCTGCTTTAATTTTTGGTCAAAGTGTTGAACTTTTACACTGCTAAATAGAGCTATTTTATCTTGTTGCCAAAACATATTGACACCTCTTAATTGTGCTTTATTTTCTTGAAACATGGCACTTCCGTGCCATTGGAATTTATCTTTCAAATAAAATTGGTCTATAAAAGCAGTCTGACTACTAGCCAAACTATAACTCTCTCGGGTCTGATCATTTTTAAAAGTTAGTGCATCGATAAAATACCCATACCTTGCCTGTAATTCATAGGCTTTATATTTATATGCATACTCAAGCATAGCCCTTGCCGATTCGTCTTTTTGCTGGGTATTTAGGTTAACTCCATTTAAGCTGGGTGGGATATTTCTTTCATGGTTTTGCAGCCATGTTCGGATATTCAGTTTTTGCCTATGTGAAATAGTATAAGCAAACGCTTGCACCCAGGCCCCATTTTTTCTTTGCGCATTTGTGGTGTATTGCGTGGGTAGTGAATTTGGATCTACAGTTTGCCTTGATTTTGGATACAGTGCATCAATGGCTTTATAGGCAAAGTTATTATTTGCATATTCTAAAAATATTTTTTGCTCCATTTGCCATTTGCTTCCAGCTATTCCAAATTTAATACCCACGGTGTTTGAACCATAACTTCCTGTGCCCAACAAAACAGATAGGCCTTTACCCCTTGATGGGTTGAGTTGGTTGTTTAAGTGAACAGTGCCACCAATATTTCCTGAACCAAATAAAACAGATTGACTGCCAAATTGAATGTCTATATTATCTATTAAAAAGCTAGGTATGTTGTTTAAGTCTACTTGTCCGTTCATTGGACTTTGTAAATTAAATCCATTCCAAATAATAGCAGTGTGGTTCGCGTTTCCACCTCTAAAACTTGGTGTGGCCAGCATCCCTGGTCCGTACGACTTTATAAAAATCGGACTTTTAAACGCCAAAGTTCCAGCAATTGATTGTTGCTGAAAGGAGTTAAGTTGGTTTGAGTCGATATGAAGTAATTTGCTCCCAGTAAAAAATTGAGGGTAGCGTGTGCCAGAAATATGAATGATTTGTAAGACTTTATTGGTATCAATTTTCGCTGTATTAAGTGCACCAATTATAGGCTTGGCAGCCCATGATCCAATGCTCAATACACACATAAAGAGTAATACACCTAAGTTCTTTTTCAAAACACTGTTTTTTTACTTCGGGTAAAGAATAGGTATAGCAAATAGTGCCAAGCAAGATTTGGTTCACCCCGACTCTTTTTCCCGAAAGTCTTGTTGAATAATTACTTTGGCAGGTCTTCTGACTTACACCTTCTTTTTCTGCCTTCCCATTTATACATATAAAAAGTGGCCATGTACGAAAAAGAAATGAATGATTGCTCATTCGGTGCTTACAGCAGCGGGTACTGTCTAGGATTTACACCTAAGTTCCCTTTTAATGAAAGTGGTATGGTTTATACACAATCAACCTAAAGCGGTACAAAGCTAGTTTAATTTAATTCAATTGCAATTTATTTTGGTTCGAACCAAACTTTAGCTATGTGGATTACTGTACTTCATATGCGCCAATACTGGGTGCGGCAGTGTTCCTATTTCTATTTTTTAAATCTAACAATATCCCCACATTGGTGCCCGCATTTCTGCATGGAGAATTTGCTTCTAAGTCAAAATCTGCTTTTGATACATTTATGAATTTAGGGTCTTTGTTCAAGATATTCCCATTGGTATTTAAACTGGTATTTTTAGATTTAATCAGGCAGTTTTGTAAAATTGGGTTACTAATGGGAATCCCATTTGGATCATTATTAATAAAAAATTCGTCGTCGAGGTTGCCATAAATGATATTATTTTGAACCTGCATGACCAGTGGATAACTATATAAAATGGTACCTGAGGCCGACCTTCCTGGGGCGTTACTTAGATAAAAACCTGGGTCTTTTCTGCCGGTAACCTGACTTTGCGAAGAGAAGGTGTTGTGAATTAAGGTGTAGGTTCCGCCCAGTTCGCCAATAAATGTATATAATCCGGTATTGGCAACTAGGTTGTTTTCTGCATAAATTTTAGCCGAGTAATTTAATAAGCCACAAGCACTCATGTTTCTTATGATAGAAGATTTGAGTGTTAATCCGTATTGGCCGCTACTTGGCATAGAGTCTACTTCAATTCCAATATATCCATTTTTTATAATGGCACCTTGTATACTATTTCCACTGCTACCTGGTAAAAATCGAATTCCAATCCATTGCCCCGGGAATTCTTTGTAATCATCGTCTAGTCTGCTTCCTTGAAATACCACTGGTTTTTCTATGGTTCCATTTACAATTAAGGTCCCTTGCACTAGAATACACGAGCGGTTATAGTTGTGTATTTGTGTGCCCGCTTCTACAGTGAGTGTGCATCCTTTTGGAATTAATATTGAATCGTAAATAACGATAGGTTTGTCGCTGGTCCACAGCAAATTTCCACTATTACAATCTAATACCTCATTTTGAAAGTAATTGGCGTCTTGCGTCCACGCCACTAAATCAACATCTTGCTTATTGCCATTGGTTTCAAACAAAATTTGATCAGTAACAATAAAAGGTGTGTTGCTACCAACAGGGTCTATATAAGCCTGAACAAAAATATAGATACTGTCGTTACCTCTTATCTCAATGTTGTTAAATACGCTTCCAGCTCTGCCATCCACATTCAGCTTAAAAATACCGTAAAAATTACCCAGCAAACTAATATTGGTTTTAACCGCATTGGCAGAAGGGTTGGTAACACGCACTTGTAAAGTGATGCTCCGGGGCGAGTTGGGATTATTTCCAAGTTTAGAGAATAGGGTGTCGAAAAACACGGTATCCGTTGAAAATTGTAAGCTTACCGCATCCTTGGTAAAAATATCGTTTTTGCGGCATGATTGTACCAATATGCCTAGTAAAAACAGAATGAATAAATAGGAAGTAATTTTTTTCAACGCTGTAAAATTATACTTTATTTTAAATGCTGTAACGCTCAATAATCCATTCTGGTATACTAGTGGCTCGAGTTGTTTTAAGGTCTATCATGGTATAATTAAAATATCCAATGCATGACACTTTTTGCGTATCATTTTTTAAAATTTCAAAATTTACCTTAACTCCATCTTTTTGCATCTCATCAATATAGGTTCGAACCAAAATTTCATCTCCTAAAACAAGAGGTCTTTTGTATTCTATGAACGTATTTTTTACAACCCAACCATAACCATGTTTGGTAAATTCTGTAATAGGCATTTTATAGCATCTATTCATTTGGTCGAAACGAGCAGCCAATACATAATCAATATACTTGCTGCTATGAACATGTTGGTTCATATCAATATCATCTGGCCTTACCTGCAAGATGCTCTCAAACTTACTTTTGTTTAATTCAGGCATGTGTCAAAAATAGGTAATCAAAACAATTTCAGAGAAATTTTCTTATTTTTGATAGCCACATTCATTATGTTTGATATAATTTGAATAAGATTTTAAGCATATTATTATTCCTCATTCTGCCCAATTGCCTGCAGGCAACGCATCTTGTTGGGGGTATTATTGAGTTGAAACATATTAGTGGAAGTTCATACCAATTAACGGTTCGGGTGCTGCGTGATTGTGAAAATGGCAACCCAGATGCGTATTTTGATAATCCAATAACAGTGGGCATTTTTGAAAAGAATACCCATATTAAAAAAGCGCAATTCTCATTAAATTTCTCCAGAGTGAACGACGATACACTTAAATTTACAGGAGATAATTGCGCAAGTGTTGCCACGGGTTGCACGCATGTTGGTACCTATAGGTCGAACATTACCCTCAACGATAACAATTACAACAGCAATAACGGGTATTACATGAGCTATCAGCGTTGTTGCAGAAATGGAATAATAGAAAATATTGTCAATCCGGGATCTGCTTCCTTAACTTTATACGCAGAGCTACCAAATTTAAGAACGGTAAAAAATAGCACGCCTAGATATACCAATAATCCTAATACATTGATGTGTACCAATAATTTATACACATACAATATGGATTTTGTAGATGATGACGGAGATGAACTGAGGTATTCATTTATTGAACCAATGAATGGCAATTTAGATAGAAATAATCCTCAGTCGAACAACGCTACTGCTGGTCCGTATTCCAATACAGTATGGAGAAATGGCTACGATAATTCAAAACCAATTTTAGGTACTGCTCCGCTCACAATTAATCCCACAACCGGTCAAATCTCATGCAATCCAAATGCCCCTGGAGTGTATGTGGCTAGTATACGTGTAGAAGAATATAGATTTGGTGTAAAGATTGGGGAGGTAAGATTAGAATTGCAATACACTGTTGCCAATTGTCCAAATAACCCACCAGTAGCAAGTGTTATTAAGGTAAACGGACAATTATTAATGCAGGATACGGTAGAGATTCAAATTCCAGATAAGGCTTGTTTCAAAATTAGGGTAGTAGACTTAAATGATTCTGTTTACCTAAAAATTAGGATGGGGAATTTGGATTCGAGCATCGTTAACCGACCTGTATTTGATACATTAAGTGCTGGCTATAAACTTGCTGAAACAGAGGTGTGTTGGCAGTCTGCTTGCGAAATGGAAAAGCTAAGTGGAGGCGTTCCATTTTATGTATACGCATATGATAATGGTTGTCCGTTTTCCAAAAATGTTTCCACGCAATTTGTCGTGAAATTTATTCCTATGCGTGTTACTAGCGCTACCGATTTGCTCTGCATGACCTTAGAGAATAATGCGGCAACCTATGTGTATTATGGTGATTCAACAAGTCTGTCTGATCCAAATTTTGGTGGTTATTTGGTATACCGTGGCATTAACTATCAAAATTTTCAGGTAATAGATACGGTGTTTGCAAAAGAAAAGCGATTTTTTTACGATGGTAATTCTCCGAATTATGGTAAAATAAATTACACTTATTTTATGCGAAGCATTAATAAATGTGGCATAATCGGACCAAGTTCAGATACCTTATCTACCTTTGAACAGCTTTCTTATATTCCGCAAAAACAGTATTTGAAATACGTTACAGTGCTTAATAATGAGCATTTAGAGTTAGAATGGCCAGCCAGCAATGAGCGAGATTTTGCGCGCTATTTTTTGTATAAAAACAAGCGAGGAGAGTCGCAGTTTAAGCTCCTTGCTACTTTTGAAAATGCGAACGAAACAAAATTTATTGATACAGATGTGCGTGTATCTGATACCTCTTATTGCTATCATTTAGTAATGAAGGATACCTGCGATAATATTGGTCCACAGGGTAAAGTTGCTTGTTCAATAGTGCTCCGAGGAAGAGCTGAAAAGTATATGAGTCGCTTAAATTGGCAGGAATATATAGGATGGACAGAGGGTGTTGATTTATATGAATTGCATCGGGCTGATCCGGCAAACGATTATGCAATTGTGAGTACCCATAAGTCGGATGTTTTTACCACTTTGGATGATCAATTAAATTTTAATGAAGGTTTATTTTTCTATTATATCAATGCTAAGCAAAAAGATGATAGTCAGTCGGCTACCTTTTTTAATGCCGAGAGCAGGTCAAATATCATTTCATTATATCAGCCACCCATTGTGTACGCTCCAACTGCATTTACAGCAAACGGAGATGGATTAAACGATAGCTACCAATGGGTTCCAGTTTTTGTAAAAGACTTTAGCATACAGATATACAATAGGTATGGAGAGTGCATTTTTGAGACTAAAAATAAAAATGAACCTTGGGACGGTAGGTATAAAGGTGCACCTTGCCAAGAAGCTGTTTATTTTTACCTCATTCGGTATACAGGATGGGATGGATCAGACAAGTCTCAATCTGGGAATTTTACCTTATTAAGGTAAGTTGCTTTAAATCATTTGATTGGCCTATTTTTTTCAAAATGGGATTTCTCTCAATTCACAAGTTATTAACTTTTATTTGCCTGAGGTTGAAAAACATGGCAAATTTAGTGGGTAAAACCCGAACGATTGGATAAGCTTTTTCGTTTGAAGTTGTAATTTTACACCCTCAAAAAAAAGGAAAAAGTGATGTCAGAAGAAACACCCGTATTATTAAGTAAACGTAAGAATATTCAAGTATTATTAGATTATTGTTTAGATCAACGCATAGCTTTTACTGCAACGCCGCGTGCCATATCACATGATGATTTTGAAATAGAAGTGCATATTAATGGTATCAAGCAAGCGATTGCTTTAGGCATGTTTGTAAAGGAAAACAAATTTGAGGTAACCGGAATGGGTGATTTGGTAAAGCCAAAACCTGTTGCACCAAAGAAGGCAGACAATAAGCCTGAAACAAAAGCGGAAACGAAAGAGGTAAATGTTTTTGCCCCTGTTCAAGAAAGTCCGCTTGTTTCGCAAGCTCCTGTTAAAGAAGAAGGGGCTTTATTAAGTTTCGACTTAAATGTTATCGGTAACTAATTAAGGAAATATTAGTTGTTGCCATATTTAAGATTTCGTTGTGTGTGGTAACGCAGCGAAGATTTGATTGATTACGCAAGAATGGGAGCCTCGGCTCCTATTCTTGTTTTATTAGCTTACCTTTGTAAACTATGCAAGCGTATTTAGAAGAAGAAGCAGATGCTTCAGAAGAGCAAGAATTATTTGAGCATTTTAGATTAGTGGTGGATAAGGGCCAAAAACTCATTCGTATAGATAAGTTTTTGATGAACCGAATCGAGAATGCGAGTCGCACCAAAATACAAGCTGCTGCCGATGCTGGATCTGTATTGGTAAATGAAAAGCCTGTTAAGTCGAGTTATAAAATAAAGCCATTAGATGTTATCTCAATCGTTTTACCAACTCCGCCTAAAGATACAGAGATTGTTCCTGAAAATATTCCCTTAAATATCATTTTTGAAGACCATGATGTGCTGCTTGTTAATAAAGTGCCTGGCATGGTGGTTCACCCAGGCTATAATAATGTGAGCGGTACATTAGTAAATGCACTTGCTTTCCACCTGCAAAACGAAGATTTTATTAAAGAAAATAATGTGCGCCCTGGTTTGGTGCATCGCATAGATAAAAATACCTCAGGCATTTTAGTGATTGCCAAAAACGAATTGGCCATGACCCACTTGGCTAAGCAGTTTTTCGACCACAGCATCGAACGCAGTTACCAAGCTTTGGTTTGGGGCGATTTGGCTCAAGATGAAGGAACCATAACAGGCTATATTGGCCGCAGTTTGCGCGATAGGAAAGTTTTTCAAATGTACGAAGACCCCGAGAAGGGCAAATGGAGCGTTACGCATTATAAAGTATTAGAGCGTTTGGGTTATGTAACCTTAATAGAATGTAGGTTAGAGACAGGAAGAACCCATCAAATAAGGGTGCATTTAAAAAGTATTGGCCACCCTATTTTCTCGGATAGCACCTATGGTGGTGACTATGCCGTTAAGGGAACCACTTTTACCAAGTATAAGCAGTTTGTTGAAAATTGCTTTGCATTAATGCCGCGTCAAGGTTTACATGCTAAATCATTGGGTTTTATTCACCCCAAAACCAAAGAAAAAATATTTTTTAACAGCGAATTACCGCAAGATTTTGCAAGTGTATTGGATAAGTGGAGAAACTATGTGCAATACGTGCCAATCGAAGAAAAAGATAATGATTTGTCGAAAGACAAGGAAACCCAAAAATTGTTGAACCTTAAAAAATAATTGGTTCAGACCGAGTTATTGCCAATTTCTATATGAAACAAATACTTGAGGGCAAGGATGAGGATTGTCCAAAAGGAAAATGACAAGAACATAATCATTTTTATGCGCCATTTATTGGGTTCAATACTTGCTGCTAGAATGGTTCCAAGTGGCGGTGTTAGCAATAAAGGGGTTAAAAACGCGATTCCCCAAACCTCATATTTTCGGATAAATAGAACGAGCTTTCGGGTTAAAAGTTTAAATTTAACTGGCTTTGGTTTCTTGGGGAAAAATCGGTAGAAAACAGACAATAGAAGCGCCCAAGCATATAAATAAACCAATACGCCAAGCATACCACCTCCAATGGTTAGCACGATAATTTCTATTGGGTTGAAGCCAAATCCAATAGCAAAACTAATGCCTACAATATATTTCACGGCGCTCCAAAGGATAACCGTTACCATTTTTAGTAATACTTCCATTTAATTTTTTTGGCAGGCATCAATGGCCTTGCGCACGCTTCCGTGCAAGGTAAGCAGACTTTCGGCTTTTTTCTCTGAAACCTTCAATTCTTTTACAATCATATCTATGCCCCGCTTTACCAATTTGTGGTTACTCATGCGCATATCCACCATTTTGTTTCCTTTCACCTTTCCTAGCTTAATCATTAAGCTGGTGCTAATCATATTCAATACTAATTTTTGCGCCGTACCGGCCTTCATGCGGGTACTTCCGGTCACAAATTCTGGTCCAACTACCACCTCAATCGGGAATTTTGCTACACTGGCTAAAGGAGAATTTTTGTTACATGTAATACAGCCTGTTGCTATGCCCGCTTTGTTTGCCATTTCAAGGGCTCCAATAACATAAGGAGTGGTGCCGCTGGCAGCTATCCCAATCACAAAATCATTTTTATTTATTTTGTGTTTTTGCAAATCTAACCAACCTTGCTCTGCATTGTCTTCTGCAAACTCAACAGCTTTTCTTATTGCCTTGTCTCCACCTGCTATTATTCCAACCACCAAGCCAAAAGGTACGCCGTAGGTAGGCGGACATTCACTGGCGTCTACAATACCTAATCGCCCACTAGTGCCAGCACCTAAATAAAATAATCTGCCCCCATTTTTCATTTTTTTAAACGCAGCCTGAACCAATTTTTCTATTTTACCTAAAGATTTTTCAATAGCAAAAGGTACGCTTTGATCCTCTAAATTAATTTGTTGCAATAATTCTTTGGTAGACATCTGCTCTAAATTTTGATGGGTAGATTCTGCTTCAGTGGTTTTGATTATTTTTTTTGTTGTGCGCATTGCTTCAATTAATTACTTGGCCTATTATATTTGCTCAATCCGAATCCAAAAATATGGCAAATAATCAAAATAAGTGGCAGCCTTTTATCTATTCTTTAATTTTAACCATTGGTTTATTGCTTGGCGTAATATTAAAACCATCGGGGAATATAAGTCAATTGATAGGTGGAGATAATAAATTTTCTGAATTGCTATCTATCCTGAATCAATCCTATGTTGATTCTATAGATATGGCTGATATAGAAAATAAAGCGATGAATGATTTGTTGTATCACTTGGATCCACATTCTGTGTACATACCTGCTTCAGATCTAAAGCAAGCAAATGAACAATTGGAAGGAAACTTTGAAGGAATTGGGGTAGAATTTAATATTGTATCAGATACCATAATGGTAGTTTCAGCCCTAAATGGCGGACCCTCACAAGAATTGGGTATACAATCTGGAGATAGAATTATAAAAGTAGATACCATCCAAGTTGCAGGAAATGGGATTACCAGTGAAAAGGTGTTTAAATTATTGCGCGGCCCCGGTGGAACGCAGGTAGATGTGTATATTAAGCGGAACGGAGTAAAAGAGCCAATGCTATATAAAATTACTCGAGGTAAAATTCCAATTTATAGCGTAGATGCTTGGTTTATGTTAAATAGTAATACAGGGTATATTAAAGTAAGTAGGTTTGCAGAGAAAACCCATGAAGAGTTTTTAGCAGCCTACAAAGAACTCAAGCAGGAAGGCATTCAACATTTAATTTTAGATTTACGAGGCAATCCAGGTGGATATTTAAATACGGCTATTCAACTTACAGATGAATTATTGGATGATTATAAGTTAATTGTATACACAGAGGGCAGAAGTAAGCCTCGCAGTGATTATAGGTCTGAACAAGCAGGCGTATTTGAAAGCGGCAAATTGGTGGTATTAATTGATGAGGGTTCTGCTTCTGCAAGCGAAATTGTAAGTGGTGCGATACAAGATTGGGACCGTGGATTGATTGTTGGAAGGAGAAGTTTTGGTAAGGGTTTGGTTCAAGAGCCATTTGGATTATCAGATGGTTCTGCCATTAGGCTTACAGTTTCTCGGTATTACACACCAAGTGGAAGATGCATACAAAAAGATTACACCGATAAATCAGACTATGAACACGATGTAATACGTAGGTATGAAAATGGCGAATTAGAAGGTGCTGGCGCTAAGGCCATTTTTGATTCTACGCCTTATAAAACCATGCGCTTAAACAGGACTGTCTACGCCGGTGGTGGTATTCAACCTGATGTTTACGTTCCCATTGATACCAGTTATTATTCGCGATTTTTAAGTGATGTAGTTTCCAATGGTTTGATAGGAAAATTTGCTTATTCTTATTTAGATAAAAATAGAGCTGCAATTAGTGGGATTAAGTCATTAAAGATGTATGCAAGTGCCTATCAAATTAGTGAGGGTGTATACAATGAATGTATTTCATTTGCGGTTTCTAATGGCGTAAATATGCCAAGTGAATTAGAAAAAGAGAGGTCTAAATCATTTATTAAATTACAGTTGAAAGCCTTGATAGCTCGACAAATTTGGCGCGATAAAGGATACTATACCGTTATCCAAAGTGGCGATAAAGCCATACAAATTGCTTTGCAAAAATTAGCAGAAAAGAATGATTTGCTCAGAAATTAAACTGGGAAAATTACTTCATCTAAGGTAAACTTCATAAACTTAATGGTTCTGCCACGGGCTCTGAAAAGCTTTTCATAGTGGGTGCTGATGTTTCTTACATATTCATCTGCTTCTTGGGTTCCATGCACATCTCTTACAAGTTGTATGGGCTTAATATTTATCTCCTGAAATAAGCTTTCGGTATAGTTAAACAAACCGTCGTCGTCTGTTTTAAAGTTGATAATGCCGTTTTCTGGAAGTACCTCTTTATATATCTTCAAGAATCTTGGATGTGTTAAGCGATGTTTATCATGTCTATCTTTTGGAAATGGGTCGGGGAAGGTTATCCAAATTTCGCTGATTTCACCCTTCTCAAAATGTTCGGCTAATTTTTCAATAATCATGCGAATAAAGGCGGCATTGCTAAGCTTTCGCTCTTGCGCCATTTTTGCTCCCACCCACATGCGGTTCGATTTTATGTCGATACCAATAAAATTTTTATCCGGAAAAGCTTCTGCTAAGTTAACGGTATATTCTCCTTTGCCACAGGCCAACTCTAATACAATAGGATTATTATTATTAAAAAAATCTTGATGCCATTTTCCTTTTAAGTGATAAGGGTAATCAAAACAATGGGGAAAGGTCTTAAATTCTGCGAACCTGCGTAGTTTGTCTTTTGCCATAAACTGCAAAGAAAGTTATTTTTTTACGTTAAATCGGCAGTTGTTTTACCTTTTAGCAACCAATTCATCATT
>Ga0315909_10006692_pt1 | contig 12975 bp, 10 predicted proteins | sample LakEriMetagenome_11_FD_203527 | JGI IMG/M metagenome (GOLD analysis project Ga0315909, IMG submission 203527) | Freshwater fungal communities from buoy surface, Lake Erie, Ohio, United States - Buoy 2 MA125 | ecosystem: Environmental > Aquatic > Freshwater > Lake | place: USA: Lake Erie, Ohio...
TTTACCAATAAAAGCAAAAGAAATATTAGACTGGATTAGTGGGTCGCATGCGATAGCCTATTTTGGAAACCAAGATTTGGATGAAATTATCTCTTTAAGCGAATTATTACATATGGATGTTGTGGCGCTCGAGAACGCTATTTTGCCAGATGAGTTACCCCAAATTGGAAAGTCGATTATAAAGGTTATAGATATTAGTTCGCAACAACTTGATTTTATTACCAAAGAGATTGCAGCCTATCAGGCGTATGCAGATTCATTTGAGTTAAAAGGGGAGTGGCATGAGGGATTAGATATAGAGGCGCTTAAGCACTTATGTTTGAACCATAAAATTTTCTTGAACCTAAGTATAAAAGGGTATTCTACCAGAGAGTTATTAACTCAAATACAGCCATACGCTTGGCATGTAAGTGGAGGAAAGGAAGAAAAAACAGGGTTAAAAGAGTACGATGAATTGAATGATTTATTAGAACAATTGAAAAAGTAACCCTTAAATTTCTTTTTTTACAACTTCAATAAAACGATCTATTTCATTTGTATTATTATAAATATGGGTGGAAACCCGAACGCAATTAATTTCATTTTCAGCCACCATTCGTATTCTAATTTTTTGATCGGCGCATTTCGCATAAAATTTAGTGAAATCAAATCCTTTTATTCTAAATCCATTTACTGAGCAGCGCGATGCTTGTTCTGTAGGCGTGAGCATTTCTATTTTATCTCCTAAAGCCAATAAGTTATCTTGGGTGTATTTTCCCAAATAGTTGATTCGATTGTAAATATTTTCCATGCCAATATGTTCTATAAATTGAATAGCTGCATCAACACCTTTGTACAATCCTAAACCCTGTGTGCCTCCATAATATCTGTGGGCAGAATTTGCATAGGCACCAGATTGAATAGGTGTACTGGCCATATTCCACTTTCCATTATCGCTGCCTCCACCTACAAAATAGGTTTGTAATGTGTCTTGAAAATCTTTTCGAACGTATATAAACCCAGTTCCTTTTGGTCCGAGCATCCATTTATGGCAACAAGATGCATAGGCATCGCAGCCCATTTGGTGTAAATCTAATAGCAACATTCCAGGGCCATGAGCGCCGTCTATAAATGAAAATATACCCTTTTCTTTGGCCCAAGCGCAAATTTCATTTACCGGAAGTATTTGCCCGATTGTGCACGGAATGTGCGGTACAGCAATAGCCCTGGTATTTTTTGTATAGAGAGCCTTAATGCGCTCCAGTGTTTCGGCAGCTGTGGCAGCTGGAGTAAATACTTTTATTTTTATTCCGTGTAATTTTTGTCGGTTCAGCCAAGGGAATGCGTTACCAACGTGTTCGTGTGTTGTTAAAATTACCTCATCTCCTCTTTTAAGCGGTAATCCCCAACACGCTATATTTATGCCATCTGTAACATTGTGGGTGAGGGCAATTTCATCCTCATTTGCACCCACAAATTGCGCAATTTTGGCCTGTGTGGCCTCCCAACCGCCATAGTTGCCATACACATCTCCATCCATCATGCCTTTGTGAACGGCTTCTATAACTGGGTATGGCGAAGGTCCCATTGTGCCATTATTTAGGTAAGCCCAATCTTTATTTAATGGAAATTGCTGCCTAACTAATTTCCAGAATTTTTCGTTTTCCGGATCTATTTTGTCTTCTAATTTGGGCAAGGGCGCTGCTTCTAATGGATTAAATATGGAGGGTGCAGCAATGGAGCCTAATAGGCCTAAACTACCTTGCTTTAAAAATTTTCTTCTGGCATTTTTCATGATTGGAAATTTAATACAAGTTAAAAAAGTTTCAGTAAAAACAAATCAATTGGTTTAAATTCGTACCCACTTTGGTTAACACAACCCATAAAATATTCCGCGTAATAGGATTAATGAGCGGCACTTCTTTGGATGGAGTTGATGTGTTGTGTGCTCATTTTTCTTTTGAACATAAGGAGTGGAAGTATCAAATTTTAGCTGCAAAAACTTATCCATACTCGGAAATGTGGCTGGCACGTTTGCAACATTTGCCGCAAGAGAGTGCCGTAAATTTTGCTAAAACACATGCCTTTTATGGCAGGTATTTGGGGCAATTGGTTCAAGCCTTCTTGCAAGAAACGGGTTTGGAGGCAGATTTTGTTTCTTCTCACGGGCATACCATTTTTCATCAACCTGCGGCGGGCTTTACTTCACAAATTGGAGATGGTGCTGCGCTTTCTGCCTCTTGTGGTTTACCCGTAGTATGCGATTTTAGGAGTATGGATGTGGCTTTAGGCGGACAAGGTGCACCGCTGGTGCCAATGGGTGATGCCCTGTTGTTTAACAAGTATGATGCCTGTTTAAATTTGGGAGGATTCTCAAATATTTCCTTTACACGCAACAAAGCCCGCTTGGCATTTGATATTTCGCCCTGTAATTTGATCTTAAATAAGGTGGCACAAGAACTTGGCTTGGCTTTCGATAACAAAGGAATTTTGGCTCAAAGTGCCCTGCCAAATCCAGCATTAATTGCCCAATTAAATGCCTTACCTTATTATACCTTATCTGGGCCAAAATCTTTGGGTGTAGAATGGCTGAACCAACATTTCTGGCCTATTGTTGAAGCGGATCATACCTGCAGCAAAACAGAATTGCTAGCTACCTTTACCCAACACATTGCTATGCAAGTTGCGCAGGTATTGAACCAAAACGCGGTGCAAGAGGTTTTGGTTACAGGTGGCGGTGCTTTGAATAACTTTTTGGTTCAGCAAATTCAAGCCAATACAGCAGCAAAGGTGCTTATACCTGAAATAGAATTGGTACAATTTAAAGAGGCGCTTATCTTTGCCTTTTTGGGGGTGTTGCGAATGAGCAATCAATACAATATTTTACAGGAAGTAACAGGCTCAAAACAAGACCATATTGGTGGGGCGGTGTATGGAAATTTTAAATTATTTGAACAATAAATATAGTATATAAAGTATGCAATTACTAAAGTTAATTAAGAAATACGAAGAAAAACAGCCAGAAATTGTTTTTGAATGGAAAGATAGTGAAACGGAGGCTGAAGGTTGGGTGGTAATAAACTCTTTACGTGGCGGCGCTGCTGGAGGTGGAACGCGCATGCGCAAAGGATTGAATAAGCATGAAGTAACTTCATTAGCTAAAACTATGGAAATTAAATTTACCGTTGCTGGTCCGGCTATTGGCGGTGCCAAATCTGGGATAAATTTTGATCCATCAGACCCACGTAAAAAAGGTGTATTAGAGCGCTGGTACAAGGCTGTAAATCCATTATTAAAAAATTATTATGGTACAGGTGGAGATCTAAACGTAGATGAAATTCATGAGGTAATTCCCATTACAGAGAAAAATGGTTTATTGCATCCGCAAGAAGGTGTTGTAAATGGACATTTTAAAGCAGAAGGAGATTCGAGAGATTCACGCATCAATAATTTACGCGTTGGCGTTTCAAAGGTGCTTACCGATGAACGTTTTACGCCAGCACTTTCAAAAAATTATTTGGTAGCAGATATGATTACTGGGTTTGGCGTAGCCGAAGCTGTGCGTCATTATTATTCAATTTGGGGTGGTAATGTAAATTTTAAACGTGCGATTATTCAGGGATGGGGTAATGTGGGTGCGGCCGCTGCCTATTATTTGAGTTTATATGGTGTAGTTATAGTTGGTATTATTGATAGAAATGGTGGATTGTTGAAACCAACCGGATTTAGCAAAGAAGAAATTAAAGACTTATTTTTAGCTAAGCAAGGCAATACATTGGTTCACCCAGATATGCTTAGTTACGAAGAAATGAATGAGAAGATTTGGGAAGTAGGAGCCGAGATTTTTGTGCCTGCTGCCGCATCAAGATTGGTAACGCAAGCTCAAGTAGAGAAAATGAGAGATAACGACTTGGAGGTAATAAGCTGTGGCGCCAATGTGCCTTTTGCCGATCAAGAAATATTTTTAGGTCCGATTGCCAATTATACAGACGACCAGGTAGCCATTATACCAGATTATATTGCCAATTGCGGTATGGCGCGTGTGTTTGCCTATTGTATGAGCAATGATACGGTAGACCTAACTGATGAAGCAATTTTTAAGGATACCTCAAAAACCATTTGGCAAGGCTTGATGCGCTTACATCAGTTTAACCCAAAACACAAAGGCTTACTCAAAAAGGGTTTGGAGATGGCCTTAGTGAATTTGGTATAACAGGGTAATTGGGAATCGGACTAAGGATATTATTTTTAGTCCGATTCTTTTTTAGAAAGCGCTCGAAAGTTTTTGTAATTTAGCTGCTCACAAGAATGCGTGTATATGATGGAAATTGATTTTTATTCGGTTTATTTTTTAGGGAACTCATTGCAAAAATGGGCAATTAGTTTAGGCATTATTGTATTAACCTTAGTTTTTAATGGACTAATTGCCAAATTGGCATCAAAGGCTTCATACAAGTTTTTTAAAAATATTGCGAGTCCTCATTTTTACGAAGAATTTAGTCGCCTATTTAACCAGCCATTTATTAATTTAATCAATGTTATTGCCATCTATGCTGCGTGTAATTATCTCACATTTCCGAAGGAATGGGAATTGGCACATTTGAGCGATTTTGGACTCAGATGGGTGTTGCATGCGTTGTTTATTGTGGTTTTGATTTATACCATCACGGTGCTTTTTTTGAGGGTAGCCGATTTTATGGAGTACGTTTATCACAACCGTGAGGATGGACAAATGAGTAAAGATTTGGCTACTTTTATTAAGGAGTTAACCCGAGTTTTAATTTATATTTTTAGTTTTTTTGCTATACTGGCCAAGGCTTTTGAGGTGAATATAACGGCATTGGTTACCAGTTTAGGAATTGGAGGTTTGGCTATAGCGCTTGCTGCACAAGATACTTTGGCTAATTTAATTGGGTCATTTATAATTTATTTAGATAAACCTTTTCAGGTTGGCGAGCTTATTGAGGTTGGCGATATTAAGGGAACGGTAGAAAAGATTGGATTTAGAACTACCAGAATTAGAACCTTAGATAAATCGTTATTGATTGTTCCAAATAAGAAAATAATCGATTCTAACTTAAATAATATTGCCCAAAGTACCCAGCGCCGTGTGCGTTTTGTGATTGGGTTAACCTATCAAAGTGAATCGCATAGTATTTTAAATATTGTAGAAGATATTAAACATGCGATTTTGGCTGAAGAGCCCAGTACCGCATCAGAGGTAACAGTTCGCTTTTTAGATTTTGATAGCAGTTCTTTAAATCTATTGATTATCTATTTTGTAAATTCAAACGATTACAACGTAATGGTAGAGGTGAAAGAAAAAATTAATGTAAAAATAATGGAAATTGTGCGTAAGAATGGGTGTGAATTTGCCTATCCATCACAAACCATATTTTTGAATAAATAAAATTAGTTCTGCAAGGGATTGTATGGTGTAAATCATCATTTTATTTCCATACATTTGCGGTTCCTTTTATGAGTGATTCAATTAAACATGAGTGCGGAATCGCAATGATTCGCCTGCTTAAGCCTTTAAGTTTTTACGAAGAAAAATATGGCTCAGCTCTGTACGGATTAAAAAAGTTGTATCTTCTAATGGAGAAACAACATAATAGAGGTCAGGATGGTGCCGGAGTTGGGGTAATTAAATTTGACCCTGAGCCAGGTGAACAATTTATTTTCAGACAGCGGGCCAATGGAAGTGGGGCCATTGCCGAAATTTTTGAAGGCATTAATAAAAAAATTAGCAAATCTGGTTCAAGTGAAGAAGTTAAAAAGCATGATTTTTTAAAAAAACACGCTCCTTTTGTTGGTGAATTATACCTTGGCCATCTTCGCTACGGTACTCATGGAGGCAACAGCAAAGACTTAACTCATCCTTTTATTAGAGAAAATAATTGGATGAGCCGAAATTTACTCTTAGCAGGGAATTTCAACTTAACCAATGTAGATGAACTTTTTCAGGTACTTATAGAATTGGGTCAGCACCCGAGAGATCGCGCAGATACGGTGACCATGCTCGAAAAAATGGGACATTTCTTAGACGAGGAAGTGCAACGTAATTTTACGCGATTTAAGTTGGAGGGGCATTCTAATCAAGATATCAGTAAACACATGAGCAGCCATGTGAATGTGGAAACCATATTAAAGCGTTCTTTAAGAGGTACAGATGGCGGGTATGTAATGGCAGGAATGATAGGACATGGTGATGCTTTTGTGGTGAGAGATCCAAATGGAATTAGACCTTGTTTCTATTATAAAAACGACGAAATTGTTGTTATAACAAGCGAGAAGCCGGCTATAATGACAGGTTTTAATATTGCTTACAGCGAAATTAAAGAACTTGGTTTGGGTAATGCCCTTATCATGAAAAAAGATGGCGATGTACAGGAAGTTAATATTATGCCTCCGGGCGAGCGCCTATCTTGTAGTTTTGAACGTATTTATTTTTCGAGGGGTAACGATAAAGAAATATATCAAGAGCGTAAAATGTTGGGACATTTACTTGCACCAAAGATTATGAAATCGCTCAATTATGATTTTGACAATACCGTATTTTCTTATATCCCTAACACCGCTGCGGTGGCATTTTACGGGATGATAGAAGGGGTATATGAAATTTTAAATGAGTGGAAGGTTCAAGAAATTCTAAAATTGGGTCCGAACCCAGATCCCAAAAAGCTCAAACAAATTTTGGATGTGTTATTGCGCAGGGAGCGTGTGGCTATAAAAGATGCTAAATTAAGAACTTTTATTACAGACGATGCACACCGGGAAGATATGGTTGCCCATGTTTATGATGTGACCTATGGATTAATTAGAAATAATCGAGATACCTTAGTAGTGATTGATGATTCTATTGTTCGTGGAACAACTTTAAAAACAAGTATACTTCGAATTTTAGATAGGTTACATCCTAAGAAAATTATTATTGTTTCATCTTCACCTCAAATTAGGTATCCAGATTGTTATGGAATTGATATGAGTAGAATGAAAGATTTTGTGGCTTTTCAGGCCATGGTATCTTTATTAAAAACACATCAATTAGAACATTTGCTCACCGAGGTGTATCAAAAATGTAAAGCCCAAGAAGCTTTGCCAAAAGAAGAGATGGTGAATTATGTAAAAGAGTTATATGCTCCATTTAGTGCCGATCAAATTAGTCAGCGTATTTCAGAAATTGTAAAGCCAGATGATATTGATGCAGAGGTGGAGATTATTTATCAAAGCATCGAAAATTTACATACTGCTTGTCCGCGACACCTTGGTGATTGGTACTTCACAGGGAATTATCCTACACCTGGAGGAAATAAAGTGGTAAACAAAGCGTTTATCAATTATATTGAGGGAAACAGCGGCAGGGCTTATTAATATTTTGCCATGATTTTAAAAAGTAGTAACTTAGTTAAACGGTATAAAAAGCGCACAGTAGTAAACAATGTTTCTATTGAAGTGCACCAGGGCGAGTGCGTTGGATTATTGGGTCCGAACGGAGCTGGAAAAACAACTACTTTTTACATGACAGTAGGTTTAATTAAGCCAGATGAGGGAGAGGTATATTTAGATGATGAAAAAATTACACAATTGCCCATGTATCGCAGGGCACAAAAGGGATTGGGGTATTTAGCACAAGAGGCCTCTATCTTTAGAACACTAAGTGTAGAAGATAATATCATGGCTGTGCTTGAAATGACCTCATTAAGCAAAGCAGAACAGAAAGAAAAGCTCGAATCTTTATTAGAAGAATTTGGTCTAAACAGGGTTCGAACCAGCATGGGAAATGTATTAAGTGGAGGTGAGCGCAGAAGAACAGAAATTGCCCGCGCATTGGCTGTTAATCCAAAATTTATATTGCTTGATGAACCTTTTGCGGGTATTGATCCAATTGCGGTTGAAGACATTCAACAAATAGTTGCCAAACTTAAACATAAAAACATTGGCATATTAATTACCGATCATAATGTGCATGAAACCCTGAGTATTGTTGATAGAGCCTATCTTTTGTTTGAGGGTAAAATATTAAAAGACGGAACCGCTCAAGAATTAGCTGATGATGAAATGGTGAGGAAAGTTTACCTCGGTCAGAATTTTGTTTTACGCTAAGAAAAAAATTGTAATTTGCTCAACATAAATTTAACTCCAGTGAATATAACTAAAAGATTCTGTAGCCTTTTATTTGTTGTTGGATTGCTTTTGGCTTGTAATAGTGAACCAAAATTAACCCAACAAGAAGAAAATGCCGTTCAAGTTCAATTAGAGGCTGATCAAAAATCAATGGATTCTTTAGAGGCAGTCATTTTATCTCAAATGGAAGAAGTGAACTTAGACAGTTTGGATGCAGAATAATCCTTTTGCTTAACTTGTTTTAATTTCAACTCTTCCATCAGCGTGTTTGGCAAATCTGCTTTTGTTTCTGTCGTGCACCTGATCATATCTTGGCCAAGGCCATCCACCAAATTGCGTGCGGTGATAATCTTCAAACGCTTGGTTAATTTCTTCTTTGGTATTCATTACAAATGGCCCGTATTGGATTACCGTTTCACCTATAGGTTTTCCCTGTAATACCAAAATACTAGCCTCTTTGTTGCCCGCTACTATAGATAAATCTACATCTGGCTGAACCAAAATAGCATGATAAGGCTGTACCGATTGCTTGGCTACTTGTAAGGTATCTCCTTCATAGAAATAGAGGGTTCTGTTTATTCCTGGACTAGCTTTTGGAAGAATGAATTGCCCTTGAGCATCTATTTTAATATTGAATACAGCCACCTCATTTTTTTCATCTGCTGCCCATGAGTTTGGTGGCGGCGCAGCTGCTTTATAGTTTCCTAATTTACCTGCAATAATTTCAACTTTTGTTTTTCGGCTTTGGCTATCTGTATGTAAGTAATTTGGTATGGTATCTCGCCATAGCATTTTAAAATGGGGTTCAACCATTTTATTCTTTTTAGGTAGGTTCAGCCAGATTTGAAAAAGTTCCATGGGGTTTTCTTTTTCTTGACTTAATAGCGGAAACATTTCTGAGTGTTGTACGCCTTTCCCGGCTGTCATCCATTGCACATCTCCGTCTCCGTATCTGCCCGCAGCTCCCAATGAATCTGCATGGTCTACCATTCCTTTTCTAACCACAGTTATGGTTTCAAAACCCCTATGAGGGTGACCCGGAAAGCCGGGAACAACTTTGCCGTGATACATTCTAAAGCCATCCTTAATAATGAAATCATCGCCCATTTGGCGGCCCAACATAGAGGTGGTTGGACCCATTTGTGCATTGCCTTTTGGGAAATGGTCTTCGTGGTGCACACAGAATAAAAATGGATCGGCGGTTTCCCACTGAAAACCGAGTGGTTTTATGCTAATAACTGGGTTCATACGTTTATTTTGAAAAGCTTCTTTAAAAGATTGGGCAATATTATTTACCGGCAGGGCAATGCTGCCGCCAACTGCCAGCGATAATTTGCCTAAAAAACTTCTACGTGCTAATGGTTTTTCCATGGTTGCTATTGTTTGTAAATGTAACGTTATTTTAGAAAATATGTTTGTTGGGTTATTATTGCGGATTATTATGCCACAAAACGAACACCATTCCATCATTGCCCGCGAATTGGGCCTGCCGGTTAAATCTGTTGATGCCACCATTCAATTGATAAATGATGCCTGTACCACGCCGTTTATTGCGCGTTACCGCAAGGAAATTACAGGGGCTTTAGACGAGGTTGAAATTGAAAATATACGAATAAAAAACAGCTATTTTATTGAGTTAATTAAGCGCAAAAAAACCATTGTAGACACCATTGCCGAGCAAGGAAAACTAGATAAAGACTTACAAAATAAAATAGAATCTTGTTGGGATACACATGTGCTGGAAGACCTATATTTACCCTATAAACCAAAGCGTAAAACCAAAGCCAGTATGGCCAGAGAAAAGGGCTTGGAGCCACTTGCTTTGTGGTTGTTTAAGGAGTATCCAGAAGACCCTTTTTTGCAGGCCGAACGCTATGTGAAAAATGGGGTTAAAGATGCCGAGGAAGCCTTACAAGGGGCCCGTGATATAGTGGCCGAAATGATTAATGAAAATGCTGAAGTGCGCGAGCGCTTGCGTAATTTGTTTCAGAAACGCAGTGTGCTTCAAAGTAAATTGGTGAAGGCGAAAGAGGCAGAAGCGCAAAATTACAGAGATTATTTTGCTTTCGACGAAGCGCTCGAAAGATGTCCCTCGCATAGGGTTTTGGCTATGTTTAGGGGTGAGGAAGAAGGTTTCTTAAGATTAACAATTTGTCCGGAAGAGCAAGACGCTATTGATAGAATAGCAAGAGTGCTTATTAAACGTAATACCTCTAGCAGTAAACAATTGGCAATAGCAGTTACTGATGCGTATAAGCGATTGTTGCTGCCATCTTTGGAAAATGAAATTCGTTCACAGGCCAAATCTAAGGCCGATGAGGATGCCATATTGGTGTTTGCAGAAAATTTGAAGCAACTTTTGTTGTCTCCTCCATTAGGCAAAATGCGCGTGTTAGCAATAGATCCGGGTTTTCGCTCGGGTTGTAAGGTAGTAGCATTAGACGAAGCCGGTAATTTGTTGGCAGAGTCTGTAATATACCCACACGAACCGCAAAAGGAATTAGATAGGGCTGAGGTGCTCATACGCAAATGGGTTGCGCAATACCAAATAGCAGCTATTGCTATTGGAAATGGAACCGCTGGAAGGGAAACTGAAAGCTTTGTTCGTAAGCTTGAATTAGGTTCAGACATAGCCATTTATTTGGTGAATGAAAATGGGGCTTCTGTCTATTCAGCATCAGCAATAGCTCGTGAAGAGTTTCCAGATTATGATGTAACCGTGAGGGGAGCCGTTTCTATTGGTAGGCGACTAATAGATCCTTTGGCAGAGTTAGTTAAAATAGATGCAAAAGCGATAGGGGTAGGGCAATATCAACATGATGTTGATCAACATAAATTAAAAGATAGGCTCGAAACGGTAGTGCAAGGATGTGTGAATTTGGTTGGCGTAAATATCAACACAGCGAGCAAAAGTTTACTTACTTATGTATCGGGATTAAATGCACAAACTGCCCAACAAATAATAAATTACCGCCAACAACATGGGGCATTTACAAGCCGAATAGAGCTTAAAAAAGTACCTCGCTTAGGACCAAAAGCCTTTGAACAATGTGCAGCTTTTTTGAGAATTCCAGGGGCTAAAAATGTGTTGGATAATAGTGCAGTACATCCAGAAAGTTATGGCATTGTTGCTAATATGGCTAAAAAACACCAATGTACTTTGGAAGATTTAATTACAAATGAAAGCATTCGAAAGCAGATTCATGTGGCAGATTTTATAACAGAACATGCAGGGTTATTAACCCTAAACGATATTTTAAAAGAATTAGATAAGCCGGGCAGAGACCCACGCGGACCATTGGTTCAGTTTGAATTTGCAGATGTAAAAAAGCCGGAAGATTTATATGTAGGCATGGTGTTGCCCGGCATTGTAACCAATATAACGCGCTTTGGTTGCTTTGTAGATATTGGCGTTAAACAAGATGGTATGGTACACATTTCTCAAATGGCAGATAAGTATGTGGCTGATCCAAACATGGTGGTAAAATTGCAACAGCAAGTGAAGGTAAAAGTGTTGGAGGTAGATTTACAACGAAAACGTATTGGATTAACGCTTAAAATATAAGGCTTATTAGAACTAATACTGTTTAGTTTTTATTGTATTTTCAATCATAAATATACCTAATTTTAGGTATTTTTTCTATTTATATATTAGTTAGTTTTGTTAGTGGAGACAAACCCTAATATGAAAACAAACTATTACACCCTAACCCATTTTATTTATTGTTTTTTCTTCATTCTGTTTTGTATCCCGAATACCCATGCGCAAAAACTGAAAGAGCTTAAAGAAAGTGGCACCTATAAAATGCGCATAGAAAAAACGATGAGTGAAGCAGAAGCGGAAAGACTATGCATTGAAAGAGCCAAAATTAATGCCATTGAAAAGGCATTCGGCCAAACAATTATTCAGGGAAATTCTACCTACATTAAAAACAAAACCACCGGTGAACAAACAGAAAGTTCTAATATTTTCAGTAACATTTCTGAATCCCTAGTGAATGGAGAATGGGTTCAAGATTTAAAAAAACCTGTGATCAATAAGCTTTTAGAGAACAACGAGTTGTGGATGCAAGCCGAAGTTTACGGGATAATTAGGGAGTTAAAGAGTGTTTTAACTAACTTTCAAGCCTTACCACTCAATTGTACCAACACTACATGTAGAACTCAAACTTTTAGAGATGGAGATGATTTTTATCTATATTTTAAAGCACCTGAAGATGGATATATCTCTGTTTACCTGGATGATCCTGAGCAGCAAAAAACGTTCAGACTATTGCCGTATAAAAAATCTAAGTTAAAAACAACAAATTATCCAGTCAAGGCAGATGTTGAATATTTTTTCTTTAGTGAGGCAAAAGCTGCCAAAAATGAAGAGGTAGATGAAACAACTTTATTTTTAAATAATCCCAAAATTCCTGAGATGAACAAGTTGTTTGTTTTGTTTAACCCAAAGGAAGAATTTGGAAAGCCGATATTGAATCAAGCTTCTGAACCTTCAGGAAAAATCGAGACGCCATTGGAATTGGCCAGTGAAGATTTTCAGCGGTGGCTGCAATTAACCCGAAAGGGAACAGAAATTCAACTTATGAGTCTGATTCTAAATATAAACCCTAAGAAGTTATGAGTAATTTAAAAATAGTAATCTTTTCGTTTTTAATTATCCTGAGGCCATCTGTATATGCCCAAAAGATTGAGGGCAAAAGCAAACCCATGCAATTAAACATTGTAAAGCCCTACATAAAAGATTTGCCACCCAATTTATACGCAGATATTCAGTTTATAGATGATAATGCGAACGGTATTATAGAAGCAGAAGAACATGCAAGAATTTTACTAACGTTAGAAAATAAAGGTAAGGGTCCTGCTCAG